>Ga0256407_10004111_pt1 | contig 24744 bp, 20 predicted proteins | sample RumenRJG_04DNA_FD_193489 | JGI IMG/M metagenome (GOLD analysis project Ga0256407, IMG submission 193489) | Bovine rumen microbial communities from Lethbridge, Alberta, Canada - RJG_04 | ecosystem: Host-associated > Mammals > Digestive system > Stomach > Rumen | place: Canada: Alberta... | reverse complement strand
AACTCCGCTTTTTCTTTTCTACTCTTTGTATTAACTCTTTATTGTTCAACGCATTAAAACATTTGAGCTGTTGATGTCTCTGCAAAGGTAATCAATTTTTTGCTAATCACAACCGGAAAGTTGCGCAACTTGAAGAACAACTAGCTGTTGATGTCTCTGCAAAGGTAATCAATTTTTTGCTAATCACAACCTGATGGGCGCACTGAATGAAGTCGGTCTTGCTGTTGATGTCTCTGCAAAGGTAATCAATTTTTTGCTAATCACAACTTATGAAGAAAGTATTTATTAACTCTGTAAGCTGTTGATGTCTCTGCAAAGGTAATCAATTTTTTGCTAATCACAACTGCGCTTTCCCTTATCCGTGCGCACTATCTGCTGTTGATGTCTCTGCAAAGGTAATCAATTTTTTGCTAATCACAACTGGTTTGCAGAACGAGATTCTGACGCAGGGGCTGTTGATGTCTCTGCAAAGGTAATCAATTTTTTGCTAATCACAACCTTGCGTGTTGCTACGTGAGTAAGGACTAGCTGTTGATGTCTCTGCAAAGGTAATCAATTTTTTGCTAATCACAACTCTGAAGAGAAAGCACAAAAGAAGGTCGCAGCTGTTGATGTCTCTGCAAAGGTAATCAATTTTTTGCTAATCACAACATGTTGGCTTTGGCTGTTCTGCTGGGCTATGCTGTTGATGTCTCTGCAAAGGTAATCAATTTTTTGCTAATCACAACTGACCTTTGAAAGACGTCGCAGCCGGAAGGGCTGTTGATGTCTCTGCAAAGGTAATCAATTTTTTGCTAATCACAACGCCGGCGGCTTTCAACTTCTCAATGGTCTGCTGTTGATGTCTCTGCAAAGGTAATCAATTTTTTGCTAATCACAACTCTCCACGCCCACAACAAAGTCCAGCTGTTGCTGTTGATGTCTCTGCAAAGGTAATCAATTTTTTGCTAATCACAACAATACGACAATAATAATTTCCCCGTTTCCTGCTGTTGATGTCTCTGCAAAGGTAATCAATTTTTTGCTAATCACAACACTGAACACCGCAAAGAAAATAACGATTGGCTGTTGATGTCTCTGCAAAGGTAATCAATTTTTTGCTAATCACAACTTGAAGCTTACAATACCCGCCAGATTCGTGCTGTTGATGTCTCTGCAAAGGTAATCAATTTTTTGCTAATCACAACTGGGTTGAGTTCTTCTCTTGCGAAAACGAGGCTGTTGATGTCTCTGCAAAGGTAATCAATTTTTTGCTAATCACAACTTACGCTGCGAGCTCTTTTGGCCTTGCGTCGCTGTTGATGTCTCTGCAAAGGTAATCAATTTTTTGCTAATCACAACTACGCGTCGTCGGGCGAGAGCGGCGAAAAGGCTGTTGATGTCTCTGCAAAGGTAATCAATTTTTTGCTAATCACAACAAATATATTACAAAAGATATTGATTACTATGCTGTTGATGTCTCTGCAAAGGTAATCAATTTTTTGCTAATCACAACAAGTCAGAGAATCTTAATGTACCTCTTCCTGCTGTTGATGTCTCTGCAAAGGTAATCAATTTTTTGCTAATCACAACTGATTACTCTAAACAACTTGTACATCTTGTGCTGTTGATGTCTCTGCAAAGGTAATCAATTTTTTGCTAATCACAACAGGATGAGTTTGGCTACAGCCAGGTACAGGCTGTTGATGTCTCTGCAAAGGTAATCAATTTTTTGCTAATCACAACCCTACCTGTAAGCGTCCGCTGGATATGGAGCTGTTGATGTCTCTGCAAAGGTAATCAATTTTTTGCTAATCACAACACTGCAAGTAAGCCCGATTATGAAGGTAAGGCTGTTGATGTCTCTGCAAAGGTAATCAATTTTTTGCTAATCACAACTTGCTACAACATCCCTCTTTTTCAAGATGTGCTGTTGATGTCTCTGCAAAGGTAATCAATTTTTTGCTAATCACAACATAAACCCTGTTGTTTCTACCGCACAGACTGCTGTTGATGTCTCTGCAAAGGTAATCAATTCTTTCCTAATCACAACCGGAGGGGATGCAGGGAGTTATGTTATAAGTAAAAGTAAAAGCATAAAAATCCCCGGCACGGCTCAGTGTCGGGGATTTCCTTTTTATGCGACTAAAAGCATGTATGTCCTTTATCAGCGGCAGATGACTTTCTTTCCGTTGTGGATGTATATACCACGTGAAGGCTTAGCCACCCGCTGTCCTTGCAGGTTGAACCAGACATCCTGCTTTTCTCCACTCTCAACAGCGTTATTGATAGCTGTCGTCGTGCCGTCGTTGATGCCGATGACCATGCTCTTGGCACTGGCAGAGCCCTGCTGTATCTTGATATGTCCAAAGACAACCTCCAGCCAAGTGCCACTGTTTCCATAAGCATCTGCTACGGGAGTCCAGCGGAAATGGTAATAACCGGTGTGGTTGGCATAGAAATTCACAACACCATAACTGGCACCATAGGTATTTACGCTCAGACTCTTGCCTACATTGTTGTTGCATCGTATGATTTGTGAACCCAGGCAGTTGTTGCTCTCGTCAAAGACTTCGCACTTCACATAAGGATTTCCTGCCCATCCGATAGCGTAGTAGCTGAGATTGTAGTTGCCCTTTTTGAGCGAAAGGCCATAGCCGCTTGTTGTGCCCACCTCGGCATAAGCGGTTTTTGAGGCATCGCTCTGACGGATGTAGAGTCCGGTCGGCAGATAACCGCCCTGGCTGAACTGGAAGATGCGCGGCCCTGACACAGCAGAACCTGCAGCAACCTTTTGCCCCGCGTCAAGAATATTCCAGCCCTCCGGTACAGTGTTGGCATTTTGGAAGGCCAGTGGATTTCCCTTAAAATAGAGTCCGACATTGCCGACGAGCGCTTCTTCCCAATTACCGCCATTGCCTTTTGCATCGGCAACCGGCGTGAAGCGCAGTTTGTAGTTGCCTTTGATCATGGAATAGAACGAAAGGTTGACTCGGGTGCTGCCCTTGATGGCTGTACTCTTGGTGCCATTGACGCAGCCGTTGGCTTTGACGATAGTTGAGGCCACCACAGTGTTGGTAGGATCAAACACCTCCACCTTTACATACGGACTGCCTTTCCATGCTGCTATGTTGCAACTGAGCTGATACTCGCCATAGACCAGTGGAAGCGTGTATCCGCTCTGCCCACCATATTCTATGTATCCGGCTTTGTCCGGGCTGATCTCACGCACATAGAAGGCTGTGGTCATGTCACCGCCCTGATATTAGTACGATAAACGTCTCGTAAACCTTGCTATTTGAGACATTTTTCTACTAATATCTCATTTACCGTGATGCCTTTATTGTCTTTCTGTCTGAATAGCAATACAGAAAGAATATGTCCTTTATGTCTTTCTGTCTTCAACATCAGCACCCAGTCTGTACCATCTGTCTACTTTGTCTTAGAAACTGACATTTTTCCTGCCACGAGAATCGATTCTTTTCGACAAAGACCTGTCTCCCCCTGATTTATGTAAAATTTCGCACGTTTTTATAAACTACTAATAATCAATATATTACAAGCGTATTTCTTTCCTTCAGCTATCAAAAAGCCTTTCTGACCGAAAATTCTCTAGAGAATTTCTGCTCAGAAAGGCTTTTTGATACGATGAAACTACCGAGATGACCTTGTCAAAAAGCCGAGATGACCATATCAAAAGGCCGAGATGATAACAAGAAAAAGCCTTTTTGATCGCGGAACAAGGCAAAAATGAGTCTAAGAAATCAAAAGTCCCTTTTTCTCTTCTCTAGATTGCAAGTTCAGGCGAACATACTTTTGTCAACATAAATCACCATCACATAGATAACAAAGTCTGTCTCTTCTGATACAAATACAGGTAGAAAGAACCCACACAATCGGCGAGAAGGTATCAGAATCATAGAAACATCACGGCAGATTTAGCCCATGAATCCTTGCGTAACTCAAATTAAAAGGCTATATTTGCAAAAAAGAAGGAGATAAACGATGACTATAATCACAGGAAGACAATTCAGAGCTAATCAAAGTAAACACGCTTAACAAAAAAGAGAAGCCCGTGATGAGCTTCTCTTTTCATGCTTGGCGGAAGATGAGGGATTCAAACCCCCGATACCCGAAAGGGGTATACCGGATTTCGAGTCCAGCGCATTCGGTCACTCTGCCAATCTTCCAATAGCGAGTACAAAGGTAATAAAAAGATGGTAAAGGACGATTATCTTTCTTTGACAATTTCAATAAATTAACACTATAACTTCGTCTCCATCCACTTTTTCAAGACCACAGCCTGGTTGTGCGTTTCATCTTTTGCACCGAAGAGCAGCGTCACATTGCCTTGCTGCAAGAGCACCTTGCATCTCTCGACAAAACTGTGAGCCTCGGCATTTTGGTCGAGCTCACCGATATACTTTTCCGAGAAAGCGAGGAAGAGCTCAGGTTGGTGTCCAAACCACTTTCTCAGTTCTGTAGACGGGGCAAGCAGTTTGTCCCACTCGTCGATGTTGGCTTTATCCTTCGAGATGCCACGCGGCCACAATCTGTCGATCAGCACACGATAGCCATCCTGCTCCTCGGCAGGCAGATAGACTCTTTTGACTTTTAATTCACCCATGATCAATCTGATATTTAACGCTGCAAAGATAGCACAGTCCCTCAAGTATGACAGGTAACAATTGTGCCCTGTTGCGGACAAATAAAGTTAAAACGATCACTTCAGCTTGTTGCTGTCCAAGATCTTGATGCTCCGGCCATCGATTTCGATAGCGCCCTCTTTCTCGAAATCGGCCAGCACACGCTGCAAAGAGAACTTCTGGATGCCGAAGCTGTCAGCGATCTGCTGGCGGCTGCGATAGAGATGGATGACGCGGGAGTTCTGCTCTTTTGCCCTCTTGATCAGCAGATAACCTACCTTCTCCCTGACCGTCATCAGCGAAAGCACGTTGATCTTATGCGTCAGAAACACGTTGATGTCGGACAGCGTGCGGATGAAGTTCATGCACAGCCGGCTGTTTTCATCGATCGCCCTTGCAAAGTCCACCTTGTCGATACGGACTATCGAGCAGGGCTCCACCGTCTCCACGCTCACAGGCATGAGATTATTGGCCGAGAAGATAAAGGCCGGCGCAATGAGATGACCGGCCCGAAGGCGGCTCACCTCTATTTGTTTTCCGCCAACAGAAGTCATCCGGCACACCATGGTACCAGCCAATACGATGTCTACATGCCGGTAAGGCATACCGGCAAGTGAATAGATCTCATTCTTGCTGAAAGCTACGAGCTTGTAATTGATGTCGTCGAAGAACTGCAAGATCTCAGTCTCGGAGAAACCAGCGAACAACTTACACTGCTGAAGGGTCTTTATTTGTTTTGTGTCTAACATGTCAGGATTGATTAATGATCACAGCGTCTTCGTTTCCGTGACACCGATATGAATTAATAACGAGCGAACCAGCACCTTATTATATATAAGGGAGACATTCTCGCGTCAGTACATAGCCAAGAACAATTCAGGGCACCCCGATAGAGTGCCCCGAAATAGTTTTTTACGTCAACAGATACGCTGCATCAGAATATTCCAGCCTTACCCACAACGATGAGGAGAGCAAAGCCGATGACCAGCGTCAGGAAGCCGATGACGACACCCGTCTTAGCCATATCCTTCTGATCGATCAGGCCCGTAGAGTAAGCGATCGCATTTGGAGGCGTAGAGATTGGCAAAGTCATGGCGGCAGATGCTGCCACAGCGATACCGATCAGCATAGTGGACGTACCGCCGATGACACTCAGCTTATCGCCCATACCCTCGCAGACCACTGTAAGGATAGGAATCATCAGAGCCGCCGTTGCCGTGTTGGAGATGAAGTTGGAAAGGAAATAGCAAACCAGACCGGCGATGATCAGGATCACGATAGGACTCCATGCGCCGAACGGTATAGCCTGGATGGCCACCTTAGCCAATCCCGTGCCATTGAGTGCCAGTCCGAGTGCGAATCCGCCTGCCACCATCCAGATGACACCCCAGTCGATCTGCTGCAAGTCCTTAGCTGTGATGACACCCGTGATGGCAAAAACGGCGATTGGCAGCATAGCCACCGTGTTGGAGTTCACACCGACATACTTGCCCATGATCCACAGCAGGATCGTCACGGCAAACGTGATGCCGACAACAGCTGTGCGCCAGTTGCGGCTCATATCACCCTGAATGTTCAGCTCAATGGTCTTCTGCGTGAAGGGGAAGAATTTCTTCAACACGATCCACGCGATGAACAGCAACACGATAACCAAAGGTACCATGATCAGCATCCACTGTCCAAAACTGATTTGCATATTGAGTCCGGCAGGATCATTGAGCACTTTATAGGCAAACGCGTTAGGCGGTGTGCCGATCGGCGTGCCCATACCTCCGAGGTTGGCACCGATAGGTATCGACATCGTCAAGGCGATGCGTCCCTTGCCATTGGCAGGCAGAGCCTTGAAGACAGGCGTGAGGAACGTCAGCATCATAGCGGCCGTGGCCGTATTGGAAATGAACATGGAAAAGACGCCGGTGATGAGCAGGAAGCCCAACAGCACATTCTCACTCTTCTTGCCAAACGGCTTGATGAGCGTCTTTGCCATCCACACGTCGAGACCCGACTTTGTGGCGGCAATAGCAAGGATGAAACCACCGAGGAAGAGGATGATCGTAGGGTCGGCAAAGCAGGCCATGATACCTACCGAGTCCAACAACTGACCATACTGTCCTTCGTTGCCTTGCAAGAAATTGAACGAGGAATTGCTCACACAGAACAATAGAACAAAGATGATTGCGATGGACGTCGCCCACGCGGGTATAGCCTCCGTAATCCACAACATCACGGCCATCACAAAGATGGCAATCACTCTCTGCTGTACCACAGTGAGCCCAGCAATACCAAAGCAGGCGCTTGGCAAATTCCAAATAATCAGCGTTACCAGTGCAGTGATCAAGAACCAAATCAGCTTCTTCTTGTCTAAGTGACCAGTAACGACATTCTGTTCCGTTTCCTTCGTCATAACTAAATGCTTTTAGATGAATACTTATAGGTTTGAGGTATAATTGCTGCAAATATACGTGGATTTATTGAGATAAACAACTATTTTTGTCCCAACTTAGTTTTAATAATCGCTTAATTCTGTTAAATGTATAACAAAAAGAAGCATCTGTCAGAAACATTTTCTATTTTTGTAAGTCTTAAATAATGTAGGCGGGATATGATGCCCGCTGATCAACAAACCAACAAAAAGAATCGCACTCCTTATATATATATAGGAGTACAACAGAAAGAAAACAAATAAAAAGTATCATAAAATGAAAAAGAAAGTATTATTGTTCGCCATGCTCCTGTTCTGTTGTATAGGACAGGCCTTTGCGCAGGCTCAGATCAAGTTCGACAAGGTTACTTATAATTTTGGGACCTTCTCCGAGAGCCAGCCCGTGCAGAAATGCACCTTCACCTTCACCAACGTCGGTGACAAGCCTCTGGTCATCAATCAGGCTCTGGCCAGTTGTGGCTGTACGGTTCCTTCCTACACCAAGGCACCGATCAAACCGGGAGAGAAAGGCGTGATCACAGTGACCTATAACGGCAAGGGCAAGTTCCCCGGCCATTTCAAGAAGGCCATCACCATCCGTACTAACGGTATACCGGAGATGACAAGACTCTACATCGAAGGTGAAATGAAAGAAGCAAACGACAAATAAACAAAAAACAAAGCAGCGCTCTCTGACATCAGGGAGCGCTGCTTTTTCTTTTCCCGAGATCCAAGACCGCATTGTAGTGTGGATCTGTTGTATATCACAATTGATTTTATTCCAATGACAAGATGATTGATGTGGCACCAAGTGTGAACAATGTACCATCTTCTATCACCCTACGCTCATGGTCTCCCAGCAACTCGTTGCCCACAAAGGTACCCGTATTGCTCGGACCGTCACGAAGCACGTACTTGAGTCGACCATTGCGGTCACGCGACACTTTCACCACACAATGCGTCATATCCATGCTCGGATCGTCCGTAGCGATCGCACAGTCGACATGAGAACTACGGGAAGCCCTACCGATGACGTTATCGCCAAGATGCAAAGGAAACTCCTGTTTATAATGGAAACGGTTCTCTATCACAACCAACTTCCCAAAGTTTTCTGATGATACGGCTTCTGTAGACGCTGTTGCAGTATCAGATGTCGTGCTATCCTCCTCTTTTGACTGTGATGCCTGAGCAGCGGACTTCTTCGCAGTCTTCAGTCTGACTCCGACTTTCTTTCCGCATTCCGGACAAGATGTCACAAACGTTCCGGTCTCATCCACCTCACTCTCATCAAAGAAGATGGTATTTCCACATTTCGGGCAACGAATCTTTTTCATGGTTCAATGGATCATTACTACTTCACTTCCATCACCCAACCTTGAGCAAACTCCTCATGGCTGGCAAGCTGGTTACGAACCTTCTGAGCCTCGTGAGCTGAAGGATAGCGGCCGTAGACAACCTTTCTGCTGCCTCTAAGCATCAACACCTTCGCGCTGTCCAGGCCTCTTTGGTGAAGTTTTTGCACATAAGCTTCGGCATTCACTCTGCTGACGTGGCTGGCCAAGACGATGGTGTAGCCTGCCTCTACAGCCTGCGCCGTACGGGTGGCTTTCACTGCACTATCTTGCTTAGCTTTCTGTATCAAGGCTTTCACATTGGCGCGCTTGACTGTCTCCCCCACTGTTTTCTCGCCAAACATCTTCTGCTGTGGCAATACGGGTTGGAGCAGATCAGTGTTGACGCGGCTTTCGATGACTCCCTGCCCATTGCTCAAGCGTGTCGGCAAGAGCAAGAAGACAATCAGAGCAATGCACGCCACGGCTACGTTGCGCCATAAGGCAATCAGTCGTGCGTCGCGCTTGTCACGCTCTTCGGAAGCAGCTTCCTCGATATCTGCATTTTGGGTAGCAGTCAACACAGCAACCGCCGAAGCAGAAACGTCCCCTTCTTGCGTCTCTTTGACGGCAGGGGCAAGCGCCCCCATCTCAAAAGCACCCAAGCCATAGAGCGAAGGAGTAAGTATCCCGGCCTCACAAGGCGAGAACTCGTAATGCCCCTCACTGTTGACCCGGAGCACTCCGATGTCGGCCAACTCGTAGAAGCCTTCGTTTTCGAGATGTCCCTTCAGCTCGCGCACTTCCTCCTCTATGCGCTTGCAGGCATCGGGATAGCTGATATCATAAGCTTCGACATACGACTGGGTCAGCAACGAGTCATTGATGGTGAGCTTTGGATTGAAGCCCACCGTACGTTTCGGCGGCAGGAAGGTGCCGTCGGCCTGATCGTATACAGCACTGACATAGTGTGCCATAAATCCGCCAAAGCCGGGGACTATGACACAATCATTGTCCAAAAGCAATATTTCTATATGTCTACTTAATTCTATCACGTTTGCAAAATTAAGAAAAAAGGGCATAATCACCAAAAAATAGCTAACTAAAAATCAGCACCAACATTTTTTTTAGACAACAGTGCAAATTATTCAAATGAATTTGTTATCTTTGTGGCAAAATATTACGAAAGACAATATGGAATACGAAGAAACAGATATTAAGGGGGTATGGGTGTTAACCCCAAAAGTATTTAACGATAACCGCGGATATTTCTTCGAGGCATGGAAAAAGAGTGACTTTGAGGCTCATGTGGGCAAGGTTGACTTCATTCAGGATAATGAGTCGAAATCGTCTTACGGTGTCCTGCGTGGACTGCATTACCAGAAAGGCACATACTCTCAAGCCAAACTTGTCAGAGTCATCAAAGGCAAAGTGCTCGATGTGGCCGTAGATCTTCGTAAGTCCTCACCTACTTTCGGCAAGCATGTGATGGTCGAGCTCTCTGAGGACAACAAGCGCCAGCTCTTTATTCCCCGAGGCTTTGCCCATGGTTTCCTGGTGCTGAGCCCGGAAGCCATCTTCACTTATAAAGTCGACAACATCTACGCTCCTGCCCACGAGGCAAGCATCCGCTGGAACGACCCGCAGATCGGCATCAACTGGCCTATAGACCAGAAAGATGTCGTCACCAGCCCTAAGGACTTGGAAGGCAAAGACTTCAAAGACGCTGACTTCTTTGAATAATTTACCTTTAAGCACAGACTTAGCTTAAACGTATAGAAATGAATATAGCAATTGTAGGTACCGGATACGTCGGACTCGTCAGCGGCACGTGCTTTGCGGACACAGGCGCCATCGTCACTTGTGTCGACACCAATGCTGACAAGATCCAACGTCTCCAGAACAACGATATTCCTATCTACGAGCCCGGTCTCGTGGAGTTGGTTCAGAAGAATGTCAAGGCTGGCCGACTGAAGTTTACGACCGACCTCGCTTCTATCGTCAACAACCAGGAGATCATCTTCACGGCTGTCGGCACGCCACCCGACGAGGACGGCTCGGCCGACCTGACCTATGTGTTGCAGGTAGCCAAGACCATTGGACAGAGCCTCAACAAATATGTAGTCGTGGTCACCAAGAGCACAGTGCCCGTCGGTACGGCCAAGAAGGTCAAGGCCACTATCCAGGAAGAACTGGACAAGCGGGGCGCAAAGGTGGACTTCGACGTAGCCAGCAACCCGGAGTTCCTCAAAGAGGGCAATGCCATCAAGGACTTCATGAGCCCTGACCGCGTGGTCATCGGCGTAGAGTCAGAGCGAGCCAAAGAGATTCTCACCCGACTCTACAAACCTTTTCTGATCAACAACTTCCGGGTGATCTTCATGGACATCCCCAGTGCCGAGATGACCAAATACGCCGCCAACTCGATGCTCGCCACCCGCATCTCGTTTATGAACGACATGGCCAACCTTTGTGAGTTGGTTCATGCCGACATCAATATGGTCAGACAGGGCATCGGCAGCGACACCCGTATCGGCCGTAAATTTCTCTACGCCGGTTGCGGCTATGGCGGTTCGTGCTTTCCTAAAGATGTAAAGGCACTCATCAAGACCGCCGACGACAACGGCTACTCGATGGAAGTGCTCAAGGCTGTGGAGCATGTCAACGAGCGTCAAAAGATAGTGCTCTTCAAAAAACTCCAGAAGGCTTATGGCACGGAGAACCTCAAAGGCAAGACCATTGCCCTTTGGGGACTGGCCTTCAAGCCGGAAACCGACGACATGCGTGAGTCTACAGCACTGGTCATCATCAGACTGCTGAAGGATGCCGGTTGCACGATCCGTGCTTACGACCCCGTAGCGATGAATGAATGCAAACGCCGTGTCGGCGATGCTGTCGTCTATTGTCACGACATGTACGACGCCATCGACCAGGCCGACGCACTGCTTCTGCTCACCGAGTGGAAAGAGTTCCGTCTGCCCAACTGGAATGTCATCGCACACGCCATGCGACGGCCACTGGTCATCGACGGCCGAAACATCTTCGATGCCAAAGAGCTCAGGGAGGCCGGAATCGATTATCACTGTATTGGACAATAGTCCATCAACATTTGTCAACAAGGTATCGTGATACACCTATATATAAATAGTAGTCTATGAAAAAGCATTTCTTTCTGCTGATATGTTTGCTCACAGCTTTAGCGATGAGTATGGGCGGATGCCGTAACCGGGCTAAACAAGTTTCAGCTCCGCAAGAAGACCTCGCGGCCAAGAAGATGCTACAAGGTATATGGGTGAACGAAGATGAGGAGAGCGTCGCCTTCGAAGCCCAAGGCGACTCGATCTTCTATCCCGACACGACCAGCCAGCCCGTGAGGTTCCAGATATTTGGCGACACGCTCGTTCTGCATGGCGCTGAGGACGTCAAATACCCCATCATCAAGCAGACTGCCCACCTCTTTATCTTCAAAAACCAAAACGGTGACGAGGTAAAGCTTGAAAAAAGTGATGATCCGGATGACGCCGCACAGTTTACACACCAAAAGCCTAAGGCTGTCAACCAAAACCAGCTCATCAAGCGCGACACCATTGTCAGCTACAACAATGTCGGATACCATTGCTACGTCACGGTCAACCCAACCACTTACAAGGTTGTCAAAGCCTCATACAACGATGAAGGCGTGGAGGTAGACAATGTTTATTACGACAACATCGTCAACCTCAATGTCTATCACGGCGCCACAAAGCTCTTCTCCGGCGACTTCCGCAAGCAGCAATTCAAGCATATCGTACCCGAGGACTTCCTGAGCCAGGCAATCCTCAGCGATCTGATCTTCGATTCGATCGATCAGAATGGCGTTCACTACATTGCAGTCTTGGTCATTCCCGACAGTATGAGCAGCTATGAAGTGCAACTGACCGTCAGTTATACCGGACGCTTGCAAATGCGGCTGAGATAGGCCTCTGTTGCCAGCTCAGAAGCTCAAAAACAAAGAAAATCGATAGTTGGCGTTCTGTTTTTCTTGCATTCTTGCACGATTGTAGCCAAAAAAACGTAAATTTGCAGCAATTATGGAAATAGCGATCGTAAAATACAATGCGGGCAACATGTTTTCAGTGGTAAACGCTCTCAAACGGTTAGGGATCACTCCACAGATCACCGACGAGGCTGAGCAGCTACAGAAAGCTGACCGTGTCCTTTTCCCGGGACAAGGCAATGCCAAGACTGCCATGGACTATCTGCGCCAACATGGACTGGACAAGATCATCACAGGTCTGCGCCAACCTGTGTTGGGCATCTGTGTGGGACAACAGCTGTTGTGCCGCCACTCCGAAGAGGGTGACACTCCTTGCTTGGGCATCTTCGACGTGGATGTGAAGAAGTTTGTCCCCAACCACCACGACGAGAAGGTGCCCGCAATGGGATGGAATGAGCTCACACATCTGAAATCACCCCTCTTCAAAGGACTGCACGACGGCGACTACACCTATTTCGTCCATAGCTATTACGTACCTGTATGCGAAAACACGATCGCTCAGGCCAACTATATTCTCCCCTACTCCGCAGCAATCCATAAGGATAACTTCTGGGCAACACAATTCCACCCGGAGAAGAGTGGTCAGGTGGGAGAGACCATTCTGCGTAACTTCTTAGAGATGAAAGATTAATCAGGATTAGCCATGCACAACATAGAACTCATACCAGCCATAGACATCATCGGCGGCAAATGCGTGCGTCTCACGCGCGGCGACTACCAGCAGGTGGCTACCTACAACGACGACCCCGTGGATCAGGCCAAGCAGTTTGAGGCGCTTGGCTTCCGTCGCTTGCATGTCGTGGATCTCGATGGTGCCAAATCCAAACATATCGTCAACGTGGACGTACTCTCCGCTATCACCCACTCCACCAACCTCATCGTAGACTTTGGCGGTGGCGTGAAGAGCAACGACGATCTCGACCGTGCCTTTCAGGCGGGAGCCTCGATGGTCACCGCAGGCAGCATCGCCGTCACCAATCCTGAAGAAGTAGGAAAGTGGATCAACCACTTTGGTGCCGACCGCATCATCCTCGGCGCCGACGCTCACGACGGACGCATCAGTATCAACGGCTGGAAAGAAGACTCCTCCGTCAGCCTGACAGATTTCCTGCATGAATGGGTGGAGGCCGGCATCACCAAGGTGCTCTGCACCGACATCTCGCGCGACGGAACATTACAAGGCCCCTCCACAGCACTCTATCACGACATCATGGCACGCTATCCCCATCTGCAGCTCATCGCCAGCGGTGGTGTGGGCAGCATCGCAGACATCGCCGCACTCGACCAGGCCAAGGTGCCAGCCGTGGTATTCGGTAAAGCATGGTACGAAGGAAAGATTAGTGCCGCAGACATACAACCATACAACCATACATCAACGTCAAAGAAAGATAAAGATGTTAGCAAAACGTATCATACCCTGCCTTGATGTCAAAGACGGCGAGACCGTCAAAGGCACACACTTCGTCAACCTTAGACAGGCCGGAGATCCCGTGGAACTGGGAAAGGAATATAGCCGGCAAGGTGCTGACGAGCTGGTGTATCTCGACATCACAGCAACATCCGACGGGCGCAAGACCTTCACGAACCTCGTCACGAGAGTAGCACGGGAGATCAATATTCCCTTCACTGTCGGAGGCGGCATCGAGAGCATTGCCGACGTGGAGCGTCTACTCTATGCCGGTGCCGACAAGATCAGCATCAACTCGGCAGCTATCCGTCATCCCGAACTCATTGACGAGATCTCCAAGCGCTTCGGCTCACAGGTATGTGTTTGTGCCATTGACGCACGCAACGATGCCGACGGCTGGCACTGCTACATCAAAGGAGGACGGGAGCGCACACCGCTCAAGCTCATGGACTGGGCACGCGAGGTCGCTGACCGGGGAGCCGGAGAGATACTCTTCACCAGCATGGATCACGACGGTGTCAAGCAGGGCTTTGCCAATGAGGCGCTGGCACAACTGTCATCGGAAGTGTCGATACCGGTGATCGCCAGCGGCGGTGCAGGCAAGAAAGAGCATTTCCGCGATGCCTTCACGTTGGGTAAAGCTGATGCCGCACTGGCAGCCTCTGTCTTCCATTTCGGCGAGATCACCATCCCCGACCTGAAGCGGTATCTCAGGAGCGAGGGCATCAATGTGAGAATATAAACAGATTTAGACACGCAACATATCATTCGTAAATAGAGGACAACATGGAAATAGACTTTGAGAAAATGGGAGGACTGGTTCCTGCCATCATACAGGATACTACCACCAAGAACGTGCTCATGCTGGGTTTCATGAATCAGGAAGCCTATCAGAAGACCATGGACACGAAGCTGGTCACGTTTTGGAGCCGTTCACGCAACTGCCTTTGGACCAAGGGCGAGACATCCGGCAACTACCTGCATCTGGTTTCTATCCAAAACGACTGCGACAATGACACGCTGCTGATCAAAGTCAATCCCGACGGTCCTGTCTGCCACAAAGGCACTGACACGTGCTGGGGCGATACCAATGACTGCAATCCCGTGGAATTCCTCAGCGAGTTGCAGGACTTCATCAACAAGCGAAAAGAGGAGATGCCGGAGAACAGCTACACAACGAGTCTTTTCCGCAAAGGCATCAACAAGATTGCCCAAAAGGTCGGTGAGGAAGCCGTTGAGACGGTAATAGAGGCTGTCGGTGGCACAGATGAGCAACTGGTCTATGAGGGCGCTGACCTTCTCTACCATCTCATCGTGTTGCTGAGTGCCAAAGGCCTGCGCATCGAGACGCTCGCCAACGAGCTCGCCAAGCGCCATAACCCTAACTGGGACAAGGCCCGCCGCATCAAGAAGTCACACGAGTAGAAGGTGTTTTGCTACTGTTCTGCTCAGACATGTCTCTTTGAATAATATATCAGTTGATCATGCTTATCGATTATCATAAAGTAAATATTTACCAACAAGACAAACTCATCCTCCACGACGTGGACTTCCATGCCGAGGAAGGAGAATTTATCTATTTGATAGGAAAAGTGGGATCCGGCAAGAGCTCACTGCTCAAGACTTTCTATTGTGAGCTTGACCTTCCACAGAAAGAAACAGACACGGCACAAGTCTTAGGACGTGACCTGAAGACACTCCGACGCAAAGAGGTGCCTGCCCTCCGCAAGGAGATGGGTATCATCTTTCAGGATTTCCAGTTGCTCCATGACCAGACCGTTTACCGCAACCTGCGTTTCGTGCTCAAGGCCACGGGCTGGAAAGACAAGAAGAAGATAGACCAGCGCATTGACGAGGTGCTTGAGGCTGTGGGCATGGCTGACCGAAAAGAGAGCATGCCCCACGAACTGTCTGGCGGTGAGCAGCAGCGCATCTCCATCGCACGCGCCCTGCTCAACCACCCCAAGATCATCATTGCCGACGAGCCTACCGGCAACCTCGACCCGGAGACGGCTTGCAACATCGTGAAGTTGCTCAAGGACATCACCACCACGGGTACGGCCGTCGTCATGTCGACCCATAACATTCCGTTGCTCGACCGTTTCCCGGGTATCGTGTACCGATGCAAGGAAGGACAGCTCAGCGATGTCACCAAAGAATACTCCAACCTCGACCTCACCGAAGACGAGGCAACGATGTAGCCGGCACCCACTCCTATTATTATATATAACACGTCAATCCATAAAGACTAAGCAATATGAAGGTTTTAAAATTTGGAGGTACTTCCGTTGGATCACCAGATCGAATGAAACATGTAGCAGGTCTCGTCACCGCTTCAGGCGAGCCCACCTTTGTCGTCCTCTCAGCCATGAGCGGCACCACAAACTCTCTCGTAGAGATCAGCAACTATCTCTACAAGAAGAATCCCGATGGTGCCAACGAGGTAATCAACTGCCTTGAGAAGAAATACATGAAGCATGTAGACGAACTTTACGATACAGACACCTTCAAAAAGAAAACCACAGAATTTCTCACGGGAGAATTTAACTATCTGCGCTCTTTCACCAAAGACCTCTTCACCAGTTTCGAGGAAAAGGCTGTCGTAGCTCAGGGCGAGGTGATGTCGACCAACATGGTTGTCAACTATCTCCAGGAGCAAGGCGTCGATGCCGTGTTGCTCAATGCCCTTGACTTCATGCGCACGGACAAAAACAGCGAGCCCGATACTCCATATATTAAGGAGAAGCTCCACGAGGTGATGGAGAAGAACCAAGGTCATCAGATCTATATCACTCAGGGCTTTGTCTGCCGTAACGCCTATGGCGAGGTTGACAACCTGCAGCGCGGTGGCTCTGACTATACGGCTTCCCTCATCGGCTCGGTGCTTCCCGCTGACGAGATTCAGATTTGGACCGACATCGACGGCATGCACAACAACGACCCGCGTGTGGTGGATCGTACCGAGGCTATCCATCAGCTCAACTTCGAAGAGGCTGCTGAGCTTGCCTACTTCGGCGCTAAGATTCTGCATCCTACCTGTGTGCAGCCTGCCAAGTATGCCGGCATCCCTGTAAGACTGAAGAACACACTTGACCCGGACGCAGAAGGTACCATCATCGACAACGTTCTCGTCAGAGGCAAGATCAAAGCCGTCGCCGCCAAGGACAATATCATCGCCATCAAGATCAAGTCGTCCCGCATGTTGCTGGCTACGGGCTTCCTGCGCAAGGTCTTTGAGATCTTCGAGAGCTACCAGACACCTATCGACATGATCGCCACCTCTGAGGTCGGCGTGTCCATGAGTATCGACAACGATGCTCATCTCAATGAGATCGTTGACGAACTGAAGAAATATGGTACCGTCACCGTTGACACCGACATGTGCATCATCTGTGTCGTGGGTGATCTTGACTGGAGCAACCTCGGCTTCGAGACGTTGGCAACAGAAGCCATGAAGAACATTCCTGTGAGAATGATCAGCTATGGCGGCAGCAACTACAACATCTCGTTCCTCATCCGCGAGGCCGACAAGAAGAGAGCGCTGCAAAGCCTCAGCGACACGCTGTTCAACAATAAATAACACACATCGTCAACAGACAACATGAGGGATCCCTCGCGGATCCCTCTCAGTGAAAGACAAGAATATGGAAAGAGAGCTGACCAAAGGTCGTTTCCCCATTGAGAAGTTCAGTGAGGTGACGACTCCTTTTTATTATTACGACACAACCCTCCTGCGCAATACGCTGCGTACGATCAACGACGAGTGTAAGTCGTATGACAACTTCAACATGCACTATGCGGTGAAGGCCAATGCCAATCCCAAGGTGCTCAGCATCATCAGCCAGGCTGGTTTAGGTGCAGACTGCGTTAGTGGAGGAGAAATCCGAACCAGTCTGAAAAGCGGCTTCCCCGCCAATAAGATTGTCTTTGCCGGCGTAGGCAAGAGTGATTGGGAAATCAACCTGGCGTTGGATGCCGATATCTTCTGCTTCAACGTGGAAAGCGTCCCGGAATTAGAGGTGATCAACAAGTTGGCTGCAGCCAAGAACACGGTGGCCCGCGTCTGCCTGCGCATCAACCCAAACGTAGGGGCACACACACACGCCAACATCACGACGGGACTGGCTGAGAACAAGTTCGGTATTGCCATGGAAGACATGCTCCCGACCATTGAGCGTATCAAGGAGATGGAGCATATCGAGTTCCTCGGTCTCCACTTCCACATCGGCAGTCAGATTCTCGACATGGGTGACTTTGAGGCACTCTGCAATCGTATTAATGAACTCCAGGAACTCTTGGAGAAGCACCAGATCAAAGTCTCAAATATCAATGTAGGCGGCGGACTGGGCGTCAGCTACGACCACCCCAACCGTCAGCCCATTCCCAACTTCCACGACTATTTCAAAACCTACGCCACGCACCTGCGTCTGCGGCCGGGACAGAATCTTCATTTCGAACTTGGGCGTGCTGTGGTGGCTCAGATGGGAAGCCTCATCACCAAAGTGCTCTACGTCAAGCAGGGCACCTACAAGCAGTTTGTCATCGTAGATGCCGGTATGACGGATCTCATCCGCCCGGCACTCTATCAGGCATACCACAAAATAGAGAACCTGTCAAGTGATGAGCCAACCGCTACATACGATGTCGTAGGCCCCATCTGCGAATCAAGTGACGTCTTTGCGAAGGCGGTTGACCTCAACACCACACATCGTGGAGATCTCATCGCACTTCGCTCTGCAGGTGCCTACGGTGAGATCATGGCCAGCCAATACAACTGCCGTCCTTTGCCAAAAGGCTACATTACTGAAGACTTTATATAAAAAATGAACATTGCTTTATTTTTTGATACAACAACGATCATCTGCGGAGCAGCCGTCATCATTTTGGCTGTTCTGTCTTCTCTCATGAATCCATTCTTCCGTTTCCTGCCCTCATACGATGAAGAGGAGGAACCGGAAGAGGATAGCGACAACACAAACTCAGAGCAAAACACTGTCTCTGAAGGCAATGAAGCCCTTAAGGCGTCAGATGCTGAAGGCGAAGCTCCCCTTGAGATTAAAGACAATCAGGAAGAGGAAAACACAAATGCCAATGATCAGGAGGCATCTTCTCTTCCTAAACTGACAGTAATTCTCACGCCTCACGAAGAAGCAGAGAAACTGGAGCAACATCTACCTGAGATTCTTCATCAGGATTATCCTGCCGGATATCAAGTGATCGTGGTCACCGAATATGGCGCACACGACACGCTGGATGTCTTGAAGCGTTTCAAGCACAGTATGGAAACAGAACCTGATGCCTATCCTAACGTGTCGCTCTATGTCACCTATATCCCCAACTCATCACGTTACATGAGCCGGAAACGTTTGGCCATGACCTTAGGTGTGAAGGCTGCTCAGACACAGTGGGTGGTGTTCATAGAGTCTGATTCTACACCGTCAAGTCATCAATGGCTGCAACACATCGGTAAGGCTTGCACGATGCCCGATACGAAAATGGTCATCGGCTATGGTCACTTTGAGCCGGAGACACCGGCTACATGGCGCTTTGACCGTCTGCACGCCGCCTGCTATCTTCTGCGGGAAGATGTCAAAGGCACTGCTTACCGCACGTTGAGCCATACGGTTGCAATACAGAAGGATGAATTCATGCAGAACGACGGCTTCGAAGGATCATTGAGTTTGGTCAGAGGAGAATACGAGTGCTTGGTCAACAAATACGCAGAAAAGGGTATGACGCAAGTCGTCACTCATCCGAAAGCTATTATGACCGATGACAATCCCACCAAACGCGCCTGGCGCAGCCGCCGCCTTTTCTATGTGGCTACACGCCGCCATCTAAACCGCAGTGTAACCCATCGTATGCTGTTTCTCACCGATCAGGTCCTGCTACATCTGAATGTCTGGGCGATCTTGGGCGTTGCCCTATGGGGCGCTCTGGCTCAGAAGTGGGTGATGTTGGGTGCTGCCATTCTGGCCTTCATCCTCACCGTCATCCTTCGCCTTTGCGGAGCTCACCGAGCCTTCAGCCGTTTACGTGAACCCCTCTCTCTGTGGGCCGTGCTACCACTGGAGTTAACTGTGGTCTGGAGACGGTTAGGCACTGCCGTGCGCTATCTGTTTGCAAGCCCTTACGACTTCACAACACATAAACAATAAGTTTTGGATATTCATCTATGGATAAGCAGCATCTCCTCATCTTTCTTCCTTCCGGATCAGCGAACTATGCTTTGGGACAGGCCTATGTCTCAAAGCTGCAAGCTATGTTGACCCAAGACTATGAGGTAACCTGCCTCCATTCACTCGACCGATCTACCCTATCCGCTCTGGGAGACTACGATGTCATCCACGTCTTCACTCTTTGGCACCGCTCTGTCCTCCACCTCCTGCACAAGGCTTACAGTCTGCACATCCCTGTGGTCATCACGCCGTTGGGCGACCTGCAGCCGTGGGTCTACGCCCAGCATCAGCATTCCTACGAATGGCTGAAATGGAAAAGGATTATCACCAAGGCCAGTGCCGTGCAAGTGTGTGGTAAGCTGGAGGAGCACTCCTTCCAACAGCTTCATCTCAATGACCGCACGGTATTGATTAAAAACCCCATTCTCACCAGTCTTGTGACTTTTGAGTCTGTGGCACAGGCTACCGGAAAACTCTACCGCAAAGTTATCGACTCCAATGTGCGTTTCTCGATCACGGAGGAAATCTATGCGTTGCTTTGCGGTACCATACAATTGGGTGTCGACGACTTTATGCTCCGCGATCACGAGCAATGCAGAAAACTAAGTCAGCATTGGCCACAACTCCCCAACGAGCAATGGCGTAAGATACTGATCTACGCTACCGATGAGCATGTCGACGACTATCTCAGCCAGGGACTGGAAAGACTCAGTATCAGCAAGCCGGAACTCAACGTGCATGACATCGACAAATATCCTCTTCCCTGGAAATACGCTGAGGGAGATCTGCCGTCCGACACGCTGATCCCCCACTCCATCCTCGTCCGTAGCAAACTCAGCGAGAACATTGACAAGAACGAAGTGGGAGAACGCAAGTTGGTCATTGAAATGATCAACCTGCATCATGAGACAGAAAATGGTCATGTGCCTCTAAGACATTTAGTCAACGTCTATACAACGCTCCGCTTCACGCCAATGGACGAGGATCGGGTGGTAGACATATTGAAAGCGATGGGGCTCGCCGACTTTGCACAAAAAATAATGAAGAAATTGCAAAAGACACTCCGGCTCCCAGACGGCTACGTTATCAACATGAAGCATTAACAACCTATACATTCTATACAACTTTCATTTTAACTCCAATCATTCAATATGAACGACAACAAGAAACTCGACGTACGATACCTACAACTGCTGGCACAGTCCTTTCCATCTGTGGCCGATGCCAGCACAGAGATCATCAACCTCCAAGCTATCCTTAACTTGCCAAAAGGTACTGAGCATTTCCTGGCAGACTTGCACGGAGAATACGAGGCTTTTCAACATGTATTGAAGAATGCCTCCGGTAATATCAAGCGTAAAGTAGGAGAACTCTTCGGTACGACACTGCGCGAAACCGAGAAGCGGGAACTCTGCACGCTCATCTATTATCCAGAGCAGAAACTGGAGCTCGTCAAGGCCTCGGAAAAAGACCTCGATGACTGGTATCATATCACGATCCACCATCTCGTAGCCGTCTGCCGCGACGTCTCCAGCAAATACACTCGCAGTAAGGTACGCAAGTCACTGCCCAAGGACTTCTCCTATATCATTCAAGAATTGCTCCATGAGCGTACGGAGGATTCTGACAAGACTGCTTACGTCAACGTCATCATCGACACGATCATCAATACAGGACGGGCCGATGCCTTCATCATCGCTATTGCAAATGTCATCCAGCGCCTCGCCATCGACCAGCTTCATATTCTCGGTGACATCTATGACCGTGGTCCCGGTGCGCACAAGATCATGGACATGCTCCAGAACTATCACCACTGGGATATCACGTGGGGCAACCACGACATGCTGTGGATGGGAGCTGCCGCCGGCAACGATGCATGCATCTGTAGCGTCATCCGTATCTCACTGCGCTACGCCAATCTCACTACACTTGAGGAAGGATATGGAATTAATATGGTACCATTGGCTACTTTTGCCATGGATGCTTACGCCGATGATCCCTGTACGGAGTTCCGCCCCATTCTCTCGGGTGAGGCTGAAAACCTCAATGAAAAGTCTATACGACTTACGGCTCAGATGCATAAGGCAATCGCTGTGATGCAGTTCAAACTGGAAGCACAACTCTATGAGAAGCATCCGGAATGGAAGATGCAAGACCGCGAGTTGTTCAACTTCATCGATTATGATCATGGCACGATCATGCTTGAGGGTAAAGTCTACCCATTGCTCAGTTGTCATTTCCCTACCATCGACCCGGCTAATCCCTGCGTCCTTACTGACGAGGAGCATCAACTGCTGCAAAAACTTCACCATAACTTCCTGGTCAGCGAAAAGCTTCACAAACATATCAACATGATGCTCGACCACGGATGTATGTATCAGGTGTGCAACAACAACCTACTCTATCATGCCTCCGTTCCTCTCGAAGAAGATGGAAGTCTGAAAAAGGTGGAAGTCTATCCAGGGCAACCCGTGGCAGGCATGGAACTGATGGAGACCGTTGGACATTTGGTACGCTCAGCCTTCCAAAGCGACACCAACCCAGTGGAGCGCGACTATGCTATTGATTACTTCTTCTATCTTTGGTGTGGTCCGGACAGCCCACTTTTCGACAAGTCAAAGATGGCTACTTTCGAGCGCTATTTCATAGAAAACAAGGAGACCCATGCCGAACATAAGGGCAACTACTTCAAGTTGCGCGACGATGAGAAGATTTGCGAGCAGATCATGGATGCCTTCGGTGTCACTGGCCCTAACCGGCATATTATCAACGGTCATGTGCCCGTGAAGGTCGGTGCCGGCGAGAATCCTATCAAGGCGGGAGGTAAGCTGATGGTCATCGACGGTGGTTTTGCACAAGCCTATCACAAGCAGACCGGCATTGCCGGTTACACTCTTGTTTATCATAGCCGTGGCTTCCAACTCGTGCAGCACGAGCCCTTCACAAGCACCGAGGATGCTATCCTGCGAGGTACCGACATCAAGTCCACAACACAGATCGTTGAGATGTCCGCCCACCGTATGCTGGTAGCCGACACTGACAAAGGCGTGGAACTGCGCAAACAGATCGATGACCTCATGGAGCTTCTCTATGCTTATCGTCATGGCATCATCGCACCACAACTGTAGTCACTGAGCCGCACAAGACAATATCTGGTTCCCATATTTCAGGCTCCAGCCCTGTCTTGCAGCCACTCTGTCTTATATTATTCCATCTTGCAGTTCTTTTCGTTACGATGTATTGTGATGCCACCTGTTACACATCCTCCACGGCGGGCCGCCCCCAACAGTGTCACCATATGTGTTACGCTCAGTCTTTGGCATTGAAGCACCCAATTTAAAGGACACTGATATCAGTTAGCTACAGATAAAGTTCAGAAAGTAACAAAAACAGGAGATAAAAAAAAGCTTCCAAGACTTTATAACAAAAACTTCCGGCGCTATGCTTTAGGGCATAGCGCCGGAAGTTTTTTGTTGTTGATGTTATTTCCTCTTCTTTAGCTTCTTGAGCTTTTCCGCGATGCGCGGGTATCCTGGGTAGAGCTTGAGCGCCTTCTCGTAGTTGCGGATGGCGGCCTCGGTGATGCCCTCATGCTCGCACTCCTTGCCCATGATGACATATTCGGCGGCGAGGTGCTTGAGGAATTCCTCGGTTTTCTTTTCTTTCTCCTTCAGCGCCTCGATCTGTCTCTGCTGCCGGTTGATGATGTCGAGCTTGCGGCGGATATATCTTTTCGCTATCGGCTTCTCGATGTCGTAGCGGCTGTGGATGGCGATGAAGAAATGATCCAGCGCGGCCTGCATGTCGCCCTTGTCAAAGGCGCAGACGGCATCGAAGTATTCCTTGTCGGCCTTGGACTGCTGCAAGGCCTTGCTGATGATCTGCGTGTTGTTGTAGTTGCTCTTGGCATAGTCCACGACATCCTGCCGGACAAAGATCTCGCTGCGCTGGATAGGATCCTTTAATGTGATGCCCTCCAAGGAACGGCAGCGCGAGAGTGCCACGTAGGTCTGACCGCCGGCGAAGACACCACCGGTGAAGTCGATGCGCACGTGGTTGAAGGTGAGTCCCTGACTCTTGTGAACAGTGATGGCCCAAGCCAGCCGCAAGGGGAACTGGGTATAGGTCCCCAATTCCTTCTCTTCTATCTTTCTCTCCTGCTCGTTGTAGGAGTATTGCATGTTGCTCCAAATCTCGCGTTCCACATCCACCTCCTCGCCGTCCTCGGTTCTGACGAGGATATGCTCCTGCTCGTCTTCGTCAAAGGCGATGATGGTGCCCAGGGTGCCGTTGACCCAGCGGTGCTCTCTGTCGTTCTTGACAAACAGCACTTGCGCGCCCAGCTTCAGGTGCAGCTCCTGTGGGGTGGGGAGGCTGTTGAGCGGAAACTCGCCCTCTATCATGCCCATGAAGACGGCTGGGTTGCCGGGAAGTAGTGCCAACTTTTTCTCATTGATGAAATCGACCGTGTCGCGGCGGGTGGAGAGCGTGATGGAAAGCTCATTGCTTTGTTTTTTCCCTCCTTCCTTGTTGCCGCCGGAAGGTGCTGACGACTCTGATAGCTGCTGGCTGTCCTTGGCTTCAGAGAGCGTGGCGGGGGAGGACGGGTGAAGATGATGAGTGCTTTCCACTTGCAGATTGAGTCGCTGCAGATCCGCATCGGTCACCTGCGCGGAGCGGATGTGGTCGAGGATATGTAGAAAGGTGGGATCACTTTGCCGATAGACCTTCCGCAGTTCAATA
>Ga0256407_10004110_pt1 | contig 24745 bp, 44 predicted proteins | sample RumenRJG_04DNA_FD_193489 | JGI IMG/M metagenome (GOLD analysis project Ga0256407, IMG submission 193489) | Bovine rumen microbial communities from Lethbridge, Alberta, Canada - RJG_04 | ecosystem: Host-associated > Mammals > Digestive system > Stomach > Rumen | place: Canada: Alberta... | reverse complement strand
AGTCTTTTTCTGAGCTTAAAGTAGGCAGTCCGTTGAAAGCCCTTAGGCAAGCAATCGGAGTAAAATCTTTCAGGAATACCCAATCTTTGATTGTGGAAGGCTGCCTGAAAGATTTTTCTCAGATAAGGAGGAACGACTGGTGCTTGCAGTGGGCGAAGACTGTTCCTAACTTTGCAAGGAAAAAGCGTAAGATGACGGTTATGACCTTTGCAAAAAGCGAGGACGGCCAAGAGGCAACAATAGCATTTAGGTAGAGAAAAGAGAAGCCTTGTGTGCCGGAACAGCGTGAAGGCACACTAAGCTTCATAAGGAAGCGTGAAGACTGTGCCGGAGCTTTCCGCCATGGTTTTCACGCATAATATATTTAGGTAGAATGATTACAAATAATATAGCTATAAAGTAATAATCGAATAACTATATATAGTAATATCGTTGATGTAGAAGTAAGAATATTGTTGTTAGTCGTTAGGAGGAAATATAGTACCAAAAGTACCAAAACAATAAATCTTTTAATAGTTTTGGAACTTTTGAAGCAAAATAATAGAGATGAAATTTTTTAGGTAGAATAATTGCGAAGCTGATAATAGCCCCACCAGTCTCCAACAGCCTTAGAGGTTGGAGAAAGGTAGGGTGTTATGGATACTTATCGAAGATACCTTGTAGCGTCCTGCTTTCTGGACAAAGCAGGACGGGGCTTTTGAGATGGGCAAAAGACCAAAATATTGGAGAGCATGAAGCTCTCCAATATTTTAATTGTCCTCACCATAGAAGTGTGAGAGGTAATTTTGCAGGCTGGAGTCCTTGATCTCTTTTAATGGCTGTCGGTCGAAATACAGATCACGTTCAATTTCAAAGCCTTTGACATTCACCGATTCCATCTCTTTCAATGAGACATAGCCATATTCATGTTCATCTCCATTGGCGAAGATACCAAACATAATAAAGTCACCATCCTCATAGTTTCCCTCCGTGATGTACCATGTGCAACTACCAAGGAAGAATTTAGCGACGCAAGTTGCATTTCCCCCTTTGCCGTCTTGTGAGTAGAGAGGATAATCCTTGCAGATTTCCTCTTTCATCTTATTTGTAAGAAGAGTCATAGAAATCTGCTTAACCGTGATGCAGTAGGGCTAATGTGAATTACTTAGAAATCGCATCCAAAGGTATCGTGCATCCATACCTTCCATTCGACAATGTTCAAACGCCCTTGGCGTACATAGAAGTCACCTTTTTTATCATTGAAGCAGTCAATACCTTCTTTAGTATCGAGAGGAATCATCTCACCTTCAACGGGTTTAAAGAAAACATCTTCATCAGTGAGTGTCCAGGCAAGAGCTGGAAAATCGTGTGTTCCACCCTTAATGATCTTGAAGGTATCTTTAACTTGAAGAGCCTTAGCTTTAAGATAGCTTTCAACTTCTGCTATATAGTCTGTGTAGCGACGAAGCACATCTTTCAAGGAATCTTCATTTTTAATTCCAATCCCGTAGTCTTTGAAAAAGTTGATTTCGTCGTTGATGCAGATTTTCACATCAAGGCACCCATTCGCAAACTCCTCAATGTCTACAATGGTATTGAACTTCTCTGCGTATTTGTTGACAGACAACCATAAATTAACGCTTGCATCGCTTAAATTTTTCAGTTCCATAATTATAATGTTAAGAGTGTCGTTATAGTAGGAGTGCTGTCAGCACTCCTACCCTTTCAGTCTATTGAATCAAGAACAAAATTTTCAAACTGCTCACGTGTCAAATTGTCGTTACAATAGAAAGAGACTGCAAGGTCATAGTAATACACTTTGCTGTCAACCTCTTCCCCCTCTTCATCCTGTGGATCATCGCTGTCATCAGAGCTCAATGTGTCCATGCCGACAATATCAACCCAAAGTGTAATATCAGCAAAGAGCATTTTCTGACCAGCCTCCGTATTTTTTGTAGCCTCATTTTCTTCGAGAGTTACATATACCCCGTCATACTCGTTTTCGTGGTATTTGATTTTTGTTTTTTCTAACTTCATATCTTATGTTTTGTGATGGCTTGGTTGGTTCCATCGTTACCTTATTTTATATCGGCTTTCCAGATTCCCTAGTCTTTTTCAACTTGTTGTTCTGGTCGTCCGAGCTTTTTTTTACATCGACATATCCGTCATCTCTGAGTCTTTTTCTGCGCAAAAAGGAGACAGTACAGAATAGCCCAAAAGCAAGCAATCGGGGAAAATCTTTCAGGAATACCCAATCTCTGATTGTGGAAGGCTGCCTGTAAGATTTTCCTCAGATAAGAAGGAACGACTGGTGCTTGCTGTGAGCGAGGAACTGTCTAACTTTGCAAGGAAAAAGCGTAAGATGATGGTTATGACCTTGGTGAAAAGCGAGGACGGCCAAGAGGCAACAATAACATTTAGGTAGAATGATAAGAAGCCTTGTGTGCTGGAACAGCGTGAGGGCGCACTAAGCTTCATAAGACAGCGTGAAGACTGTGCCGGAGCATGCCGCCATGGTCTTCACGCATATAGAATGTAGACAATATTGTAACAAGACTATATCCCTATATTACAACATCATAATATAGTAATATTGTAAGATAGTAATATATTAACATAGTTATGAAGTAATCATGTAAGGTTATTATAGTGTAATAACATAATAAGGTTGCATTACTGCATTGTTGTTAGGTAATATTTTTATAAAGCTATATGGCAAGTAGGTAGAGATTGTATCAGGTTCCATACAGTTAACCAAAAAGCCTCCCACGCATCACGCGCAGGAGGCTCCAAGTTCTCTCACATTGTTGAATGTCTGAAACATTCAATATCTTAATAGACGCTTGCCGTCTCCATCTGTCTGGCAAGCGACCTTAGTCCTTCTACAATCTGAGCCTTGCGCTCCTTGCTCGGTTTCCTCTTGCCGATAGCATACTGCCGCATCAGACCCGGACTGACACCTATCTCCCTCGACACACCTGCCACGTTGATGAAGTCATAGTAGTTGAAGAGGGAACCCACATCAAAAGTATAGGCGACTTCGATGTCCGGTACTTCTTTCCCGTCTTCCTGAAGATCCTTCTTGGCTTCCTCCCATCCGCTCAGCATATCGGCAATGGCAGCACGTGCGGAACTGCCCTGGCCAAGGACACCTGTCTTCACGCTCTCAACTTTCATATAGCAGGAGAAGTTCTTTTCTCCCGGCTCACGCTCTACCTTTGCAATAACTTTTTCCATAGTCTGTCTCCTTATTTGAAAAGTTCAGTCACACCCGTCCCCATTCAAAAATGGATGCTGCCCGCCATATTACGGGCGGCTCCATCTTACTTCTTCAACAGGTCATCCAAGATAGACTGTGCGGTCTTGTCTTTGATTTCCTTGCTCCCGTGCCTCGGCACTGCCGTTCTGGCTCCCGTTTTAGGATTGATCCAGATGTCGTGCGAAGCACCATGCCGTTTCAAAAGGCATCCAGCCTTTTTCAACTGCCGAATTAGTTCTGAATGTTTCATGATGTGAAAGAACTTTTTGTCTTACGACGATGCAAAGATAACAAATATGTAAGCAACAACCAAGTATTTTGCTAACTTTTTTGTTTGCAAGACGATATTTAACACTCCATTCAGAAGGGCTGTTCGGCAGACTGACATAGGAAAAGCTGTATAAGGAACCGTAGCCCTCACCAGTCTCCAATAGCCTGAGAGGTTGGAGACAAGTGGGGGCGTGGTAAGACACTCATCGAAGATACCTTGTAGCGTCCTGCTTTCCCCAGAAAGCAGGACGTTTCAGCTTATTCTTTGCGAATATTGATAGCTTCATTATCCCAGAAGGAAGTCTGCTCTGGTGTATAGAGCAAAGAATGAATCATTTTAAGTTGCTTCTCTATCTCGCTCGCATTTGTTTTCAACTGACAGTATAACAGATGAAGGCTCTCTTCGCTTTCAATATTCCCATCTTCCAACATTGCATCCGCATTATGATACATGACATTTCCCATACACTTCAACTTTGTGGATTCATTAATCAGTGCCCTTTTGATACTATCTTTCATACAATAATTCCTTATCAAAGTATATTAAATGACTGAACTGTACTGAACTGAACTTAATTTAATCCGCTTAACCGTGATGCGGTAGGGCAAAATTGTTCTTAGTTAGAATGGTAAGTCTTCTTTACCATCTGCCGGTGCTGGAAGAGGATCATCATCCTTTGGAGTTCCCTGTTTTGTAGTCTCCTGTGGTGTTTGTACCTTATCTTCCTCCTTTTTTTTGCCTGTATTCACAAAGTGAATATTGTCGGCCATGACTGAGAGTTGAACATGTTCCTCACCGTCTTTTGAAGTCCAAATTGCTGGAGCAGAGAGAGTGCCTTCTACTAAAATCATCTTTCCCTTAGTCAACCACTTAGCGAGATTGGTATGACGATTTGAGCGTACTCTCACCCATGTGGTTGTATCATTACCCTTAAAGTAGTCACTTACAGCAACGTCCATTGAGATAAAATCACCATGTTTGCCGTTAATTATCTGTGCATCTTTACCGATGCGTCCTATAAAATGTGTGTACAGCATGATTTTTTGAAATATCGGGAGAGTGGTTGGCTCTCCCATTACCTATTTATTTCTTATTTGGTGGGTTCCGGGAGATTATCAAGAATGCCATCTATATCTGCGAAAGCAATGTCACCATACCCAATTTCTATTGGGTCATCATAGCCACATTCAGCGTAGTTCTCAGGCAGAACAAGAATGCCACTACTCAATGTGATAGGTGCCTTCACTGCCATCACCTTAGCTGACTGAGGTGAATCTTCGTTAGGCATGACTGCCGTAACATAGGGGTGCTCTTCAAAATGATATTCACCTTCAAAATTCCCCACCAATACTTTGTTGATGGTCTCTACTTCTTTCTTCTGAATGGTCATATGCTGACCGAGAAAATCTTCGTGTCTCATATTTACGAATTTAAAGGGTTGAACTTTTTTATATCGGCATTCCAGATTCCCTAGTCTTTTTCAACTTGTTGTTCTGGTCGTCCGAGTTTTTTTTTACATCGACATATCCGTCATCTCTGAGTCTTTTTCTGCGCAAAAAGGAGATAGTCCAGAACAGCCCAAAAGCAAGCAATCGGAATAAAATCTTTCAGGAATACCCAATCTTTGATTGTGGAAGGCTGCCTGAAAGATTTTTCTCAGATAAGGAGGTACGACTGGTGCTTGCTGTGGGTGAGGACTGTCTAACTTTGCAAGGAAAAAGCGTAAGATGATGGTTATGACTTTTGCAAAAAAGCGAGGACGGCCAAGAGACAACAATAGCATTTAGGTAGAGAGACAAGAAGCCTTGTGTGACTGAGTTGTGTGAAGGAACACTAAGCTTCATAAGAAAACAGTGAAGACTGTGCCGGAGCATTCCGCCATTGTCTTCACGCATATAGAATGTAGACAAGATTGTAATAAGACTATATTCCTATATTGCAACATTATAATATTGTAATATTGTTAGGTAGTAATATATCAACATAGTTGTGAAATAATCATGTAAGGTTTCTATCGTGTAATAACATAATAAGGTTGCATTGCTGCATTGTTGTTAGGTAATACCTTTATAAAGCTATATAGCAAGTAGGTAGAGATTATATCAGGTTCCATACAGCGCAAAAGAAGGGCTGTCCTTCCGGGCAGCCCTTCCGTGAGAAGTTATGGCTTACTTCTTTTTCTTATCTTTGCCGTCACTCTTGTCATCCTCCTTCTTCGGAGCTGGCTCTACCTTGGTAGCGGCGAGCTTGACGATGTTGTGAGTCTTGCCGTCCTTGTCGGTATAGGATTCTGCCTTGAAAAATCCCTCGACAGCGATCTTTGAGCCCTTCTTCAAGAGGTCGAGGGTCTTCTTGTCGTCGTTCTTGACCCAAGTCTCGATGCCTTGGATGGCGGTTGTGGTGACCTCCTGACCGTTCTTCTTCTCCGTATGCTTGACGAAGATGCCGAAGCGAGCTACGCTAGCCTTTTCAAAGTTCTTCACTTCTGCGTCCTTGCAGACGAAACCTGTAATTGAGAAACTGTTCATTGCGTTCATAATCGTAATTTTTAAAGTTGATGTTTATTTTACGTGCAAAAAGGAACAAGCAAGGAAAGGTGCTAAGGCAAGGGATGGCCGTATTGTTTTTCACCGTAGGCGAAGAGTTTTTGGATCAGGAGCAACTGCACCCCAAAAACTTGAAAAAGAATACGAGGCAAGGTGGCAGCCGTGCCCTTGCAGTCACCGGCTTGCGTTAACTTTGCACAGGAAAATGAATGTCGACGGCTCTAAAAATGCGATGAGAACGAGAACCGTTTCATTACAGGCTAGTCAGAGAGGATGTAGAGTGTCTTAGGGCATGAAGGCATAGCGTGGCTGATTCCGCTCTTGTGCATACGGGGTAAAAGAAGGCGGTCGGTCACCAAACAGGAAAGACAATGCTGAGACGGGGGAGAGAGATGATAGGAAGGCGCACCTTGAAAAGAGAAAGGGCGATCGCAGGAGGAAGGGATGAGAAAAGGCAGGAGCCATCCGACATAGGCAAATACGAAAACGAGTAAGTTTGCCCCAAGAAGGGAGACAGCAAAGAGAATGTGTGAAAAGAGTAGGCAAGGAAAGTAAATAAGTGCCGTGTCGTCACGGCAGGGCATTCCGGCAGACAGCTATAGTAACAGCTGTATAAGGAACCGCCCCCATCTGTCTCCAACAGCCTGAGAGGTTGGAGACAGGCGGGGGCGTCGTAAGACATTCATCGAAGATACCTTGTAGCGTCCTACTTTCTGGGGAAAGCAGGACGTTTCAGCTTAGCTGGGAGGCTTTCCAATTCTCTCAAATTGGATGAACTTGAAAAGAATTGGAAGCCTTATTGTCAGCGATAACGAAAATACAATCTGTCATCTGCCCTCTTTTTCCGCACAATATTGTCTTGCATGCGTAATTTCAACTTTGAAGACAAGCGATGTAAGTCACGTACTCTTACAATTATCTCTTTCGCTGCTATTAAGTAGCATTTGTAGGATGTCGGGCACTCACCATCAAATATCGGTGACACCTTGACTCGACCAAATTCCGTATTAATAATGTGCTGCATGATTTATTTTTGTTATGCCCCGGTGGTTAGCCGAGGCGTTACCTCTTTACTATTCCTCCACTCTTCCTACAATGCTGCTAGTAAACAACTTTTCATCACACGGGGCAACTTCCCATACCGTCAGTTTGTCAATGTGGTGTGCCTCTTTGAATTTTCGAGCTTCTGACATTGCCTCTGTGTTGCAACGGAAGAATAGCCATTCATGTCGGCGTGGCAGATTACCACCATCCCAGCGGAAGCAGTATTGCTTCATGGGTTCTGGGAGAAGGTCTATAATGCTGTTGATGTCTCCAAATGAGAGAGCGAGATAGCCCACTTGAAAAGTTTGGTTATTGCCACCATAATCTCTATCGCTTGTCTGTAAGAAAATGCCGGTCTCGGACAAAATTGGAGCCTTGACAGCAATAACCTTGGCTTTGACAGGCTCGGTTGTGTTAGGGTACGTTGCTATCACTTCGGGATAGGGATTCTCAAAGTGATACTCACCATAAAAATGTTGAGTCAGAGCATTATTGAGGGTACCAATCTCCTCGCATCTGATTACATGGTATTTACCTAAGAAATCTTCGTGTTGCATATCTACGAATTTAAAGGGTTGAACTTATATTTATATCGGCATTCCAGATTCATCTAGTCTTTTTCAACTTGTTGTTCTGGTCGTCCGAGCTTTTTTTTACATCGACATATCCGTCATCTCTGAGTCTTTTTCTGAGCTTAAAGTAGGCAGTCCGTTGAAAGCCCTTAGGCAAGCAATCGGAGTAAAATCTTTCAGGAATACCCAATCTTTGATTGTGGAAGGCTGCCTGAAAGATTTTTCTCAGATAAGAAGGAACGACTGGTGCTTGCTGTGGGCGAGGAACTGTCTAACTTTGCAAGGAAAAAGCGTAAGATGATGGTTATGACTTTGGTGAAAAGCGAGGACGGCCAAGAGACAACAATAGCATATAGGTAGAGAAAGAAGAAGCCTTGTGTGACTGAGCTGTGTGAAGGCACACTAAGCTTCATAATAGAGCGTGAAGACTGTGCCGGTGTATTCCGCCATTGTCTTCACGCATATAGAATGTAGACAGTATTGTAATAAGACTATATTCCTATATTGCAACATTATAATATTGTAATATTGTTAGGTAGTAATATATCAACATAGTTGTGAAGTAATCATGTAAGGTTTCTATAGTGTAATAACATAATAAGGTTGCATTGCTGTATTGTTGTTAGGTAATATCTTTATAAAGATATATGGCAAGTAGGCAGAGCTGTATAAGGAACCGCCCCCATCTGCCTCCAACAGCCTGAGAGGTTGGAGACAGGTAGGGGCGTGGTAAGACACTCATCGAAGATACCTTGTAGCGTCCTGCTTTCAGAAGAAAGCAGGACGGAGTTAGGATGTGACAAAGATCTCTTTGTCACATCCTAAACACGCATTAATCAGTGTCTATAAGTTATCAAGCCACTTCTTCCCCCATGGGGTAAACTTCATCCATAAAAGGAAAAGCAAAGCACATATTGCAGTGCCTATAAAAATAGTTACCAAAGGTTCTTCTCCCATAGTCATTTCTTTTTAAATATATAATAGCCTATCATTATAAAAAAGCAGGTAAGAGCTATTCCACTACACATTAAAGGAATAGTATCAATATGTTGCTGCTTATCAAAGAGTGGAACAGCACCCCCTAAGACCATAGCGGCATAGCTTGTCTTAGCTAAGTCATAGAAGAGCTTTCCTAAGTTCTCTCTGCTTGATTTCTCTTTTTCCTTTGTCTCTTTTTGCGTTACCATATCGCAAAGTTAATGATTAAGTTGGTTCCATCCAAATTTAAGAGTAAGAATTTAGATGATGGGCGTACGAATGTACGCCATCATCATTATAATTTCATAAGTCGTCCATCATAGACAACATTCGTATATCCCTCACCTTTGAGCTTCTTCAACTCTTGTTGAGCTACAGAAGCAGCATGACTTCGGCTCTGACATGGCTTTTGTGTCAATGGGCGGTTAGGGCGGTAAATGTTAACATAGAATGATTCAGCGTAAGCAATTCCATGACGCATAAAATTGCGCTCTGCTTGTCTGCCGTGGCAAACGTGTTGTGAAATAGTTTCGATTCTTGGGTACATCATTTCCTATAAGTTTCAAAGTGGAACATGTTTTCATCACACGTTGGGCAATAGTACGGGTAATCCAAATAACGCTCGTACAAAACCTCTGTGCCACATCGGTGGCAATAACGATGCGTACGTTTCTTAACTAATTTGCTCATATCATCTTTCTGTTCTATAAGGAGAGGGATCTCTCCCTCCCCTTGGGTTCTACATTTCTGCGAGTCTCTTGGTAGCTCTGATTATTAAGTCTCTCAGCTGCTCTTTGTTAAGTTCGGGGATAAGGTCTATCACCATCACGTTTTCTACATCGTCCATGGCGATACCCTTTTTAGAGAGAATGGACTTGATGTTAAGTCCCTCGATGCTACTCTGCTCCGGCTCCGGTCTGTGCGTAAAGGTACTGCCCTCTGTCGTATGACTCTCCGTGTGGTGGTGGTATTCCATATCATGCTCAACGTAGTCAGCAATTTCGTTTGGTTCACCGATACCGATAAAAGAGTCTACTCGGAATTTGCGAGTTTCGTTCTTGTCAGTATCAAAGTACTCGATGTATTTACCGCTGACATCGGCTTCGTCTGAGATGATGCCGTGTGCATATCGGATTGAGCCATCCACCTTTCTGTAAGCGAATGCCGTTGCGCCCTCCTTTTGCATTTTCTCTTTGAGCTTGACAACGAGTGCAAGACAAATGTCGTGGTGCTCGTTAGTGGTCTCGGTTCTGACCTCGCCAACCTCTACAAGGTTTTTCATGATGAAGCATCGCCATGCTTGGCAATCTACATCGTAGTATTTGAGTACGTAAGAGCACTCATGTCGGGTGTTTCCTCCTTTGATAGTATGTCCCACTCCGAAGAGTGTACCCTCGGCATGTCTCGTTGACCCGTCTTTCTTGATATACGTGAAAGAGACGATACCTTTGTGCAGTTTCTCGATGAGAGTTTTAATCAAATCAGCCATAACTAATGATTTTATATTGTGTTTTATATCGGCATTCCAGATTCATCTAGTCTTTTTCAACTTGTTGTTCTGGTCGTCCGAGCTTTTTTTTACATCGACATATCCGTCATCTCTGAGTCTTTTTCTGCGCAAAAAGGAGACTGTCCAGAACAGCCCAAAAGCAAGCAATCGGAGTAAAATCTTTCAGGAATACCCAATCTTTGATTGTGGAAGGCTGCCTGAAAGAATTTTCTCAGATAAGGAGGTACGACTGTTGCTTGCTGTGGGCGAGGGCTGTCTAACTTTGCAAGGAAAAAGCGTAAGATGATGGTTATGACTTTTGTGAAAGAGCGAGGACGGCCAAGATACAACAAAAGGATTTAGATAGTAATATATTAACAATTCAATATTGAAAGAATGTAATAAAGTAGCAAATCTTACTTCCTGTCATTATAAAAACTATTAAGTATATAGGTAAGGTACAGAAGAAGACTTACAGCCATACGCGTCGCTTTAGCGAGAGCGTATATCTGCATGTCTTAACAACTTCGGTATAATTAAGATGGCTGCATCAACTATGTTGTTGCTGCCATCGCCAGAAATTTAGATATAACGAATAACATCTTTGCCAGTACTCATACGCCACAAAGTGTTGTGTGAGTGCGGCAAAGGTGTTTGGGCATATATTATCAATCCGTATTTCCCTTCCTCTTTGGAGCAATTATGCAATGTGGCTTAGTAAAAAAGTTTTTAGTAAAAGACTTTTTACTAAAAGTCATTTTACTAAATTCCTTTATTTATCTTTTTGCATAAGGATCTGTATTGTACGTTCTTTCTCTCTTACGATTGTTTCAAGCAGTTTGATTCTTTCTTCGTATTCGTCTTTTGTTGTAGTATTGATGATACTGTCTCGGCCACTTGTACTGTTAATGACTTGGTTGTTCTGACCAGATAGGGACACTTTTTGATGAGAGCTACCAGAATTTGGGAACTCGGCATCACAGTAGTCTTGAAAGAAATTATAGTCAAGAGCTTTGCTAATCTTAATCAGTTTCTCTGTATCAATGTTGGGTTTAACTAAAATACGATTGACATTTTGTTGGGGTATGCCTATCATTCTTCCAAACTCAGATTTGGAAATATTCATTTCATTGAGCTTCTGCTCAATGGCTAAGCCTATATTGACATCATTAATATGAATCATTTTTGATGTACTAAATCGTGTTATAGTTAATAAAACCTAATTTAAGCGCATTAATTAATCTTTTATGATTTATATAAATCGTATTTGATTATCTTTGCACTATAAAGTTAATGATTAAATTTAAAACCACCAAAAAAATGGCAAAGAGAACAACATTAAGAGACTCCTTAGACAGGATGGAACAGGGACAAACAATAACTTTCCCTATAGAGAAAATGATGTCAGTGCGAACCATAGCATCGCAGGTGGGTATTATACTTCGCCGCAAGTACACTACACGCACAGACAATGATGCCCGTCTCATTTATGTGACTAGGGTAGTATAGTGATGATCAATTAGATGTAGGCATATGAACAAGTTTGAAGCGCACATGTTAGCACAGGAGATCGTAAAGCTCATGCCCAAGGATTACAGCAAGGACGAGATCTTAACGACCATGCAGTTGTCTCAACGGACGGGGATCTCGGTAACGTGGATCCGACGGAACAGCAATAAGCTGCCACACTTCCGGGTGGGGACGGATCTCCGCTACTCTTTGAATGAAGTGATGAACTATCTTAAAAAGCAGTAGACGATGTATCAGGTCAAGCGGATATTCCATACGCCAAAGCATATGCCGTGGGTAACACATTTTCTGTTATCTGTAACCCCGGATATCTACGAGCCGCAAAAGGACAAAGAAATTTGCCGGAGAAATTTAGACAGGATCTATCACGTTTATTTGTCTTCTGTAGTACGGTGGCACCGAGGTCGTGCAATGCTTCAATCGTTTACAAGAGTTTTGCGCAAGCAGGATGCTCTTATCATACAATCAAAGAAAGGTAACTCATTTTTTGAATTTAAAATTTGTGACAATGAAAAATCAATTCCCAAGCAAAGTGGTTGTACCGAGAAGTAACGAGGGTAAGATCATTATGATGAATCCCAAGACCAAGCAGCCTTTGACAGCAGAGCAGTTCGACCAGTTGTCTGACGATGCACCAATATGTTTCACCCTCTTTTAAGCATTCCGTCATGAACAACTGGATAGCGTTATTCCGTAATCTCGATCAGTGGAGCATGTTCAAGGATAGATATGCCTTGCAGCTTTACATCTACCTGCTTGTTAACGCCTGTCATCATGAATATGAGGATGAAGGTGTTTATGTCGCCAAAGGCTTCGTAAAGATCTCCGGGCGTGATATGGCTAAGCAACTTGGTATGCCCAGAGGCATCATGCGTGGGCGAATGAAGAAGCTCCAACAAGGCCGTTTTATCAGCATTGATTCAAAGGAGCGTCGCCAGTACATGCTTGTTGCCATTCGCAACTTTGATGACTTCATGCACATCCCGGCTACCCAACAGGGCGGCTGGTTTAAGCTCAGTCTGGATGTCGTGAATAAAGAATGGTTCAGCAATGCTAAGGTACTACAGGTATATACCTATATACAGATGTTGGTTAACCGCCCTGTAGACCGTGGTCTTATGGCTAATCAAGCTTATATCAGTATCAATGGCATTTCTCGTAAGACATCACTTACGTCTAAGGAAGTAAGAACCTGCTTGAAGACACTCATCAACTATGGTGAGATTCTGACAAGCTATGATGAGCATTCCAGAAAGACCATCGTTTCATCCCTCAGTGAAGTGTTTCCCGTGTCCTTGCTTGAAGACTGTAGAAGTAAGGTTAAACCCATAACTAACCCAGCAATCGCCCAAGTAAAACCCAACGGTTGTACAGAGGTTGTTGCAGAGGAAGTTCAAAATTGGGCACAGTCTGAAAGTGGCACAAACACTTATAATACAGATAGTTATGAAGTAAAAGCTCAAAACATTAACCCAGCAACAACCCAAGTAAAGCCCAACTATAACCAAGTTGATGGGCAGACATCGAGGGCACAGTTCGTCGAAACTGGGCAAAGCCATATATTAAGAGATAGAGATAGAGATGGAGATAATTCATCATTGTTATCAATAAAGCGTGCGTACACACGCACGCGCGAGGGAGAAATTTCTGATGAATATAAAGAAGCACAAGAATGTGAGGAATTGATCGATGACGTTGCTTGGCAGGATGCCATCATGGGCAGCGTAGGACTTGATGATCGGAAACAACTTCTGGAGTACATCACTGCTTTTGGGCAGCAGAATTTCTGCAATGGTAAAACACACAAGGACGGTTGTGACCTTAAGTCACATTTCCATCACTGGCTGTTAAAGAAGCTCGAAGAGCAGAAGAAAGAGTCAGGCAAGAAAAACAATAAGAGCGTTGTTAAAGCAAAACGCTATTTTTCTTTGCTTGAAAGCTACCGTGTACAAGCAGAGAAGGAAAAAGCAAAAATCTTGGAAAGAGGGGTAAAGGAATCGGATCCCCAACATTCTTCCATCAAAGCGATGGACAATAAGGGAGAGCGTTTCCGTGTAGCCTTTATCCTTTGCTCGGAGCTTGCAGACTATTGCATTTTCAGCAATGTGAGAACCCCGTTGAATGATAAGCAGCTTGGAGAGACCGCCCGGCTTATCCGTGACAACTACGGCTATCTGACTTTTGCACAGTTCCATCAATTTATCGACAAATTGAAGATGGGACGTTATGGCAACACCTACAACAAGATAGAGCCCGGCTATATACTTTCCGGACTTGACACCTTTGTCAAGAATGAGCGAGTAGTAGTTTAACATTAAAACTAGAGAATCATGAATGAAGCGTCTAGAATCTTGAACATAACCGATGGAGGGCTAACAGTATTTCAGCACTACTTCGGTGACATCTGCACACGGAAGGTATTTTGTAATCCTTTCCGTGGTGACACGAGCCCTTCCTGTCATCTGTATCTTAACAAGTGTGCGGATGGCTCTGAGAAATACTTTCTTCACGATTTTGGAGATAGTACATGGAACGGTGATTGTTTTACCATTGTAGCCCGTATCTGCAACAAGAACGCAAGAAGTGACTTCCATGACGTGTTGAAGATCATTGACGGTGAGATGAATCTCGGAGTCTTTGATGGTAATGCCAATGCAATGCCTGTCAAGAAGCTGACGATGAAGGCGAAGCCAGTTAATACCAGCCGTCCTATCGGCTTCATTCCATATATCCAAGATTTCTCTGACTCAGAGAAACGATTCTGGTCACAATATGGCATTGACCAGAATACCCTAACACGATATAACGTCTACAGCCTTAGCCGTTGTGATTTTGAAAGAGAAGACGGTACGGAGTTCTCGACTATAGGGTCAGCTTTAGCACCGTGTTTTGCTTATTTCTTCAACGGGATTACAGGCGTAAAGCTCTATCGTCCCAAATCAAAGGTACGTTTCCTGTATGGTGGAGAGTTGCCTAAGCCCTATGTCTTTGGCTGGGAGCAGCTGCCCAAGAGTGAGCAGAAGCAAGAAAGAGTCTTTATCACCGGTGGCGAGAAAGACGCTCTTTCCCTTGCTTCCCATGGTTTCCATGCCATCGCTTTCAACAGTGAGAGTGCCAATATTCCAGAGAAAATGATAGAAGCACTTTCTGAGCGTTTCAAGCATATCATTTTCTGCTATGACATGGACACGACCGGTGTACAGGAATCGAAGGCAAGAGTCAGCGAGTTCGTAGACAAATACCCTGTCATCAGAATAGACTTGCCCTTGCCGGGTACCAAGCAGTCAAAGGACATCAGTGATTACTTCAAAGAAGGTCATACTGCTGTAGAGTTAGATACAATCATTGAACAAACCATTTCCAAGCAGTTAACACTATGAATAGTAACGTTGTCAGCTATAATCATATCAAAAATAATGGGAAGGTCGTGTGGAAGGCAGAACTTTCCCCCAAGGACAAAGAGCGTCTGAGAAAAGTTGGCATCACTCTGCCGGAGCAGAAGATGTCGGATCTACGATCTATCACCATCCTGTGCCTTAATAAGCTCTACAGAGGCATAGGACTTGAAAATTCATCCAAGGGGATTGAGATCATTTCTGTGGACGATATCAAACGCCCTATTACACTTAACAGCATAGGATATATCTTCTATCCTGTTGACAACAAGCATCTTAGCAAGAAATGTTATGTGTTCAACGACTTTCTTGACTATTATGCCTTCAAGAGCTATCAGAATGTCTGTCAAGCATTTCCGGAGAAAAGAGACTGTTATATCCTATGCAATCCGGAGGAGTTTGCAACCTTGATGGTAAGAACAGATGTATATTCAGATATTGCACTCTTTCTACCGAACAACACGTATGGGCGAACAATGGTTCTGTCCCTTCTTGACCGCAACAAGGCACATGTTACCGATTGCTCAGGTTGCTATAAAGGATATCAGTTCTTCCGCCAATTTGTAAGCGATTGGATAAACAATACTCACCATATAGTTAAAGAAAGGAGCTCACAATGATTTTCATTGTCATTCTGATAGTATTATTAATCCTTCTCGGCATAGCATTCTGGTATGAGATCAAACATACCTACCGGGACGGTGGTTTTTGGAAGTAAAAGTAATAGAACGCAAGTAAATATGAAAGAAAGTATCATTCTGTTCGAGGATGCTCAGAGCGACTTGGATATGGGCCTGCCAGAGCATTGGGCATCTGCTAGCTATGAAGAGATGAGAAAACATCTTGTCTCTGTCATCGAGCAAATAGAAAAGTTTAAGCCCCGTTCCCATCGGAAGCTTATCAGAAAAGGATCATTTCTCATCAAAAAGTCCACGACTATTGACAGCATGAAGCAGTTAGGAAAAGACATCGAGACAAAGTATGGTATTCATTGCTTTCAAGCGGTTATTAACCGAGAAACGAATACTGCCGAGATGCTGTTTTCTTGGGTTAATGTGGAAACAGCCGGAATGTATGTCTTGAACCAAGCTGATTTGAAGAAGCTCTCAGTTCTGATACTTCGTCATCTCAATTTGCCTCGTCCTGCTGCTGCCAAAATGTGGGTACGTTATTTCTTGACAGAGGCTTTTGAAGAAGATTCTGAAATCTTTCAAAGACAGATCAGAGAATTGGCACACTGGGGGCTTGACAAAGAGAGCTATGAGATTCTTCACGACTCCCTGTCGTATGCAGATATGGTGTGCCGAGGTCTGTTGAAGTAGAATGTCAATTACATCAATTACATTTAAAGCATAAAAGACAATTATGAAAAGTAGAACATCAGATTGGTTCGAGGTCGGAATTCGTTACGACAAGACCATGGAAGACGGCACCCAGAAGCCAGTCACAGAACAGTATGCAGTAGATGCCCTGTCTTTTACAGAGGCAGAAACAAAAATCACCAGTGAAATGAGCAGCTACATTTCGGGTGACTATTCAGTGAAGACGATTAAGAAGGCCACTTATCACGAGCTTTTCTTCTCGGATAGCGACAAGGCAGACAAGTGGTATAAAGCAAAGCTCCAGTTCATCACTATTGATGAGAAGACACAAAAGGAGAAGCGCTCAAATATCGTCTATCTGGTTCAATCCACATCACTCAATGCTGCTTGTAAGGCCATTGATGAGATTATGGGAGGAACCATGATTGACTATGAGTCGATGTCAGTACAGGAGACAAAAATCCTTGACGTATTTTATGGAAAATAGTCAAAGGAAAGAGCTCTAAATATTTGCTTATATCAAATATTTTTCTTATCTTTGTATGTGCTAAAACACATGTTTTTAAGCACATACAAGATTAACGCAAGTAAATATATATGATATGACAAAGGATAAAGAAAACAAGCAGGCAGCTCTTGAAAAGATCAAGAAGTTGTTACGACTGGAGGTTAATGCCAAAGATATCGGCAACGAGGGGGAAGCCATCGCTGCTGCAAAGGGAATTCATCGTCTTTTGACGATGTACAACCTTAAATTGTCCGAAGTTCAACTGGACGACGACAAGAAAGAGTATAACGCTCCGAATTTTGTTTGCTCCGAGAAATTTGACTATCGGGATGGGCTCTATGGGGAGTGGAAGCGACGACTGCTTATTGTTCTCTGTGATCATAATTATTGCTGGGCAATGATTGATCCGGACAACCCTGTGCACTTTATCCTCGGAGAGCCAGAAACGGTGGAGGTTGTTAAGAACCTGTACTTAAAACTGATTAAGTACTTTCTCAGCATGGTAACGGCTCGTGAGCTGGATATGTGGGATGTGATGAAACACACAGAAAACAGAGTCCGTTTCGTTACGACGTATTACAACGGAGCGATTACTGGAATTGAAGAGCGTCTAAAAGAGATTCAACCTACTGCGGAAGAAAGAGCTCTGGCCGTCTGCTACGAAAATGCGCTGGAAGAGTATGTCAAGCGAAATTTCGTCCCAAGAAAGCTCGAACATCCGTACCAGTATTCAGACGAGGCAAATGTAGTCTATAACATGGGAGTTAGCGATGCGCAATCTGCTCCACTGCAAGAAATGTTAGAAAACAGCAATAAGTAGTTCAATGATCACATACTTGACAGGAGATATTCTTTTCAGCAAGTGTCAGACACTTGTCAATCCCATCAACTGCAAAGGTGCCATGGGAAAAGGTCTTGCCTTGCGCTTCAAAAAAAGATTCCCTGGGATGTATGAGAAGTACAAAGACTATTGCAACAGAGGTCTCATTTCTCCCGGAAAACTTTGGCTTTATAAAGGCAAAGAAAACTGGGTGCTGAACTTTCCGACCAAAGATGACTGGCGTAACCCTTCAAAGGAGGAATATATCATCTCCGGACTGGAGAAATTTCTTCAAACCTATGAGGATAAAGGTATCAAGTCGATAGCTTTTCCTTTGCTGGGCACAGGAGAAGGAGGTCTTGACAGAACGACTATAGTACAGCTCTTGGATAACTATCTTTCCAGATGTGAGATACCAGTGGAGGTTTATACAGGTTATGTTCCACGTTCTCCTATGATGATTGACTGTCTTGAAAGATTGTGTGGTCAACTGACAGACTATCAAAAAACAGTCATTCGCGAGCAGATCTGCTGTGAAAATGATGAAAACAAATAGTAAATGACATGCTTAAGATTAAATTAAAACACTCAAATAAAGAGGTGGCGATAGACGAGATGCGTCTTCGTAGTATCTTCCCGGTCAGTGAAGACACACTTATGGTTGTCTATAAGGATGATGAGAAAGTCCTTGGAAGTATCGTTAGTAATCTCTAACAAGCGTATAGAATTATATGGATAATAAAGGCATTTATATCGACATGGTATCTCAGTCTATCTTACATAGCAAGGCGGTACCAGCAGATAATGGAGGTATCTTCTACATTGATTTGCCTAACCTTTTTTTTACAAGTGATATGCTTGCACAATTCTCACAGAGTATTAAACAGTACAACCTAAAAATTCATAGATGGTTTGTATGTGAAGGCGAAGAAGATGGTCTTCGGCTGTGCGTAAAAATATATTAAGAACTCAAACAAAATAATAAACTTTGTTCAAATAGTTATGGATATATATCTTATACAACGGCTGACATCAATTCATTATGTGCTCATTGTTTTGGCAATTCTTGCCGGAATGTTTACTATAGCCTTATCGGTGTTGTACTTCATGTCCCGTGCTGCTGAGTTGTCAATGAAAAAGAATATCACACGTAACTTCAAATGGAGTTTTGTATTGACTATTGTTCTGACATGCTGCGTTATCTTTGTTCCAACTACAAATGAATACTATGAGTTGGCAAAGATTAACAAGAAGGAATTACAGGAGTCAGATACCGTCAAGACAATTACGATGCCATCCGATTCCGACAAGAGCGTTATCAATGCTCTGATAAAGAACGGCAACAAAGTAGAACAATACTCAAAATATAAATCAATCAAGGATGGAGAAAAATAATATCTATCTGCCTCACGTCGAGGCCAGTGCCTTAGTATGGCAAGCCATGAGTATGGGTACACGAATGGAGCTGCTTGATCTTCTGGATTACGCAAAGCAAAACAACAGTGATACGGTCTCTGTTCTTCACCTTCAAGAAGAGCTTGAAGGTCTTACTAAGCTCGATGAGAAGGAATTCAATTCGAGAGAGAAGAGTTACTTTAGAGCCCATCAGACAAATTCGTACATACCCTGTAAAGAGGAACTCCCCAAGGAAGGGAAACCGGTACTGGTGTATCATCGTTCTACCGAAACAGGAGATACCTCTTTCGTTGCGATGCTCACCCGGAATTGGGTTAAAAAAAATCAACTTGATGAACATGAGCCAGAGGAAGTCTTCACTTCTCAGTCCGGGATAAAAATCTATGGAATAGAAGGAAATGCCTTTGCCATGGATGAAGAAGGAGACTACTATGAGGTTAACGAAGACGGAAAACCATTTCTCTTTTGGATAGATCCTAACCGTGATAACTTTGCCGTCTTTGATCAGGTTGATATGGACAATGACTATTGGCAATATATACCGTTATTGACTAATCCATGATAGGATTCGTTAAGTTTTCATGTTACTTGACGGACAGGGAATTTCATTAAGACATCACAAAAACATATTCATCATTATGAACACAACAGAACTTAATACACTACGATATCAGGCGTTCGACACTGCTAGCAGACATGGCTATCATGCAGAAGAGTGTCGTCCTGCTTTTTGGCTTGGCCTTGTCGTGAGCGAGTGCGGAGAGTGCATACATGCAGACAGAGGGGATCGACACGCAACAGAGTCACAGTATTATGATGTATCACGACTATACGTCCATCAATCTTTGGATGCTTTCAGAGAAGCTTTTGAGAAAGAGATCAAGAATACTGTAGAGGATAAATTTGCAGACATCATTATTCGCCTTCTTGATTTTGCAGGGAACTATCATATCCAACTTGAATATGATCCTACTGTATACAGTGAAGAAGAGATAGACGATATCAGGGCAGAAGATATTCCTACTATCATGTTTGTCCTTACCGGTTACTTAACATCTGTTTTCCATATAATGTTGTTCAATAGCGCATTTGAGAAGATATACAACACTGGAGAAGCTTTGTTCGGTGAAGACCTTTGGAAACATGTCAAGCTAAAGATGGCATATAACCGTTGCAACATGACAATCGAGAAGTATTAAAGATCTCAGATCTCGATACAATTATATTTCTTTTAAACAATTGGAGGGTACAATTATGAGTACAGAAATCACATGGAAGAATCTGTCGAAAGAAGGATTCAAAAAAACAGACTTGAAAAGTTTGAACTTAAAAAGAAAGGATTTTCAAAATGAAAACTATATTAGATGCTTGCTGTGGTGCACGCAAGTGCTGGGCGGACAAGAAAAATCCCAACGCAGTATTCATGGATATACGCAAGGAAACTTGTGTGCTATCGGATGACCGGACTATAGAGATTAATCCGGATGTCGTTGCAGACTTCCGTCATATTCCTTTTCCGGACAACCATTTCCATCTTGTTCTATTCGATCCTCCGCATTTTCGGTGGGCAGGAGATAACAGTAATCTTGCTAAAAATTATGGCCGTCTGCCTGCCGACTGGGGGGGGTACATTGGGGACGGATTCTGCGAGTGTATGAGAGTGTTGAAGCCAAACGGCATCCTTATATTCAAGTGGAATGAACAACAGATAAAATTAAAAACGATAATGAAGCATATTCCTTACAAACCGCTTTTTGGACATCTTACTGGACGTAGTGGTCATACGTACTGGATGTGCTTTATGAAGATTAAAGACAAAACATAACTCCTGATTGGAGATACTTGGCGAGGTATGTGCTACCGGTTCCCTGATACTGGCTATGGTTTATTATAATTGATAAAAATATGAATACTAAGAAATTGAACGAACTAAAAGAACGTGCGTACAACATTGCCGTAGATCATGGCTTCCATGAGGAAGTTAGACCTGATGCCTACTGGCTCGGACTCGTAATGAGCGAGATGGGCGAGGCGATTAATGCAGACCGTAAGGGATTGCACGCAGATATAAAAGGGTTCATTCATTATATGGATGCAACAAAATTCTATTTTCGTAAGGCATTTGATAGCTATATCAAGGACTCCGTGGAAGATGAGATCGCCGACATTGTTATTCGGCTCCTTGATTTTGCAGGCATGAAGGGATATGGGCTGCAATTTCGAGATAGCCCTCTATACCGGGTGTCTGCCATGCAGGCGTGTAAACGCCAAGGGTTCGTGCCTACCCTCTTCGATTTGATTTCTCCTCTTGGTGTGTCTCTTAAGGAATACGAGCTTGAACTATGTTGCAGTGCTATCATTATAGCCCTATCCGGTTGTTTTGAGGAGATGACCAAAAGCGACAAGGACCTCTGGTGGTTCGTAGAGCAGAAGATGCGGTACAATGAGCAGAGACCGAAGTTGAGTGGTAAAAGATACTAAAAGCGAATAAAAGATAAGATAAAAGAAGAGGTTTAAACTTAAAGAAGAGTAGTTATGGACGACAAGCAAAAAGTGTACATTCGTGTACAGAAGGAGAGAAACAAAGAAATCGACCTTATATTCGAACAACTTGGATATAAAGATGTGAATTCACGTCATATAATTGAGGAGTACAGCCGTCTCTATTCTTATGATCGTGAAGATGTTGAACTTATAATATATCCTCATCCTAACGGTGAGTTAGTTTGCACTGCTCTCACAAGTTTTCTAGGAGATCTTGTTGTAGACAACTACCACGAAATTAAACTTCCCGAGTCGCCGAAAGGAGGCGTTAAAATGAAACAAAGGATCCAGTTTACAGGCAAGAACCTCAATGAGATATTCGCCCTGCCATGCGTGTGTGCAATCAAAAAAACAACGAAAGATAAACCAGTCATAGAACTGCTCGAATATGACGATGATGATTATAAGCGCGAGTACGCGGCTGCAATGGATAAATGGAAAGATTGGAAACATTCCGATGAGGAAATGTATGTTGATATGCGTGCCTTCAATTCAAAATATCCGAAACTCGTTTACATTGGCGATTGGCTTGTAGAGCAAGACAATGGAGGCTGGCGTGTGGAGAAAGGAGGTACGGAATGAACCGCAAACGTCTCCGTGAGTTGGTCTATCAGAAGTTCGACTGCCACTGCGCCTACTGCGGAAAGAAATTAGAACTTAAAGATATGCAGGTAGACCATTTCGTACCGATACTTCGTGGGTGGAGCGATGAATATATCAAAACAGAAAACGACCCGAAGAACTATGCGATATGGGTGAAAATCCTCAAAAAAGAAGGCAAACCGATTCCAACCTTCGAGGAATACAAAATTACCCGTGGCACAGACGATTTGAGCAACTACATGCCTGCTTGTCGTGCTTGCAACTTTCGTAAAGGAACAATGGACATCGAGACCTTTCGTAAGGAGGTAGCCTTTCAAGCTGAGCGATTAATGAAAACATTTCAAGGTCGCATGTCCTCTGCTTATGGTCTGGTCAACTACACTCCGCATAAAGTTGAATTTTACTTTGAAAAACTTAATAAAAAGAATGACTATGATGAAGGAAAAATTAAAGAGGACTGATCAAGAGATCAATGATGTCCAAAATTGGGCACAGGAAGCAGCAGATAATGGCGAAAGTCATTTCCCGGGTGCTTCATATGAGGAAGGAGTAGCAGCAGCCATAGAATGGCTACTTGGCTACACAAATGACAATCCCAAAGGAGAATAATAATGTCATATGCGCCATCTTTCTCAATGGATGCAAGATTTCGACAGAAGGTGAGGAAAAAATATAAACTGTAATCAGTAAAAAATGGTAGAAACGCTAAAAGAAAAGACTTGCAATGCTCGTAAGAAGTATTATTGCATGTTGTGCGGTTGCGAGATCCCCGTCGGTTCGAAGTACATTCGTCAAACCAACAAGTGCGATGACTGCATCTATGACTTCATCACTCACCGAGAGTGCTTTGAACTCTCGGGATACACAGATGTTATCGGCACCCCTTGGAATGATGGTTGGGATGAAAATGAATTTAGTGCGGCCGTTGATGAATATATGCGAAGGCGACACCCAATATTAGCTGAGAGTAAAACCGTTCTCTATGATAAGGTGAAGCTCATTCTTGCCGAAGCAGAAAAAGAGCGGAATAAGAAACATACTAAGAAAGAGATTTACAAATAAACAGATTAAAATAAGTGGCAAGATGTTAGATTTTTTAATGACTAATGTTAATAAACATCATCACCTGCACCGCCATCATTATGATGGTGCGGATGAATACAAGATGAAGACATTGACTAGTATTCAGCGTAGAAAACTTTTCTGCAAAGTTTTCTTTGCTCTCTTATCATTATGCGCCATCTTTCTCATTGCCTTTGTGTACTGGATATATACAAATGATTAGATACGAGTTATGACACGAAATGAATTACAAGCAGCTACGCTACATCTCGTTCTCAAATCTAACTGGTATGACTTGATAGCATCTGGGGAGAAGACAGAAGAATATCGGGAGATTAAACCCTACTGGGAAAAGCGGCTGCTTGACTATAAGAGTCTCGCTGACTATGTTGACAAAAACTACAAGGCTATGCTCTTGTACGATTTTGTCGTTCATGGCAGTTTCAACCCTCACATAGATGATGCTCCTCATATGTTTCCCCGTGGGTACAAAAAAGTCATTTTCCGTCGTGGCTATCATAAAGATGCCCCGAAAATGGCATTTGTAATTCATGACATCTGCTTCGGCAAAGGTAAGATCAAATGGGGAGCACCTTCTGACCAAGAAGTCTTCATCATCAAATTAGGAAAAAGAATTCTATAAAAAAACAATTTAGTACTCAAATGAAATTAAAATGGCACAGAGCAGAAGAATTGGAAAACTATAAAGGTGATACAAATATCATCTTTGTTGACCAGGAGAGATGGATTATCCATGAAGCTTCTTTTTGCGGATGGAAGGATAATGGATCTCCAGCATTTTCATGTGACGGTAAGATAATCGACAATAATGAAATTTTCTTATGGTGCACGAGATACAACATGTTGGAGATCACAAACTTTGTTCAAATGATAGAACCATTGATATCGTTCACTAACAACAAAAAAGGAAACCATGATGGATTGGAATTATGAAGAATTAGCATGTTGCCTTTGCGGTTTGGATTATGATCAAGTCTGTGATGAAGGCGACGAGTGGGAGACTATTACAGACGCATTAGAGAAAAAGTTTGGCGTTGATTTTGACACGTTCGTAGTGATCGCAGATGCGTTGATTGACTATACTCCAGTTGTCAACACAGCATTGACAGACACTCCTGTTCATGGGTTTGTCGTTAAAGAAGGAGATAAACTTTATAGATTTATAGTTAAGAAAAAAGCACAACAACAATAAAAAGATTATGATAGTATGTATAGCAGAGAAGCCCAGCGTTGGCAGGGAGATTGCCAAAATACTGGGTGCCACAACCATCCATAAAGGATATATGGAAGGTAATGGCTATCAGGTGACATGGGCTTTTGGTCATTTGTGTCGCCAGTTGGAGCCAGATGAGTATTATCCGCAATGGAAGTACTGGAAAATTTCAT
>Ga0256407_10004109_pt1 | contig 24746 bp, 5 predicted proteins | sample RumenRJG_04DNA_FD_193489 | JGI IMG/M metagenome (GOLD analysis project Ga0256407, IMG submission 193489) | Bovine rumen microbial communities from Lethbridge, Alberta, Canada - RJG_04 | ecosystem: Host-associated > Mammals > Digestive system > Stomach > Rumen | place: Canada: Alberta | collected... | reverse complement strand
AAATTATTATTATATAACATAACATTTTCATTCAAAAATGATTATTTATTATTTTTATCAGAAATAAAAAGTTTATCAGATGAAAGAGAAATAAGTAAAAAAAAAAAAATAATCCTTCAAAAAAAACCAGGAGCTCAAAAATTAGATTTTTCAATAAAAATAAATTTACTAGAAAGAAGTATATATGTAACATTAGAAAAAGCAAAATTTGTTTTTTTAATGAGAATAATAAATGATATGACAGAATATTTTTGGAGAATAATATTTTTAGATATATATTGTAAAACAGATTATGATTCATTATACAAAACAAATATAGAAGAAAAAATTAAAAATGTTGAAAAAAAAGATATTGAAGATAAACAAAAAATAATGACACAAAATAAAAATAAACAGACAACAAAAAAAGTTAATACATTTCATAGAGGAAGTATATATTCTCATGAAAAAAGAGTAAATTCAAAATTAGGTGCTTTAAGTTCTTTTGTAAGTGGTAATAATCAATTAAATATTAATAATAATTTAAATAATAATAATTCAAGTATTGAAAGTCATCATTCAAAATTTGAAAGAAATTCAAGAAGACATTTTACTAATATTGATAATAGTTTTGTTTCTGATTTATTAAAACATAAAGAAAAAAAAATTTTTTCTTTTAATTTCTTAATGAAAGATAGTGAAATGGCTTTATGTATGAATAGTTTAAAAGATGAAGAATTAATTGCATCTTTTTCTGAATTAGAATTAAATTCTAAATTAAATGATGATAATAAAAGATTTTGTATGGATTATTTTAATAAATTTAAAAAAAGTGTTTTTGTATTTGAAGATGGAAAAACTTTTGATTTAGAAAAAATAGATTATTTAATAAATTTCAAAGATATAAAAATTAAAAAAGCAGTTGATAAAAATATAACAAATAATTTATTAAAATATATTGATGTAGTAAATTTTAATTCTAAAAAAGAATCAAATAATCATAAAAATATAAATATGCAATTTTTTCAAAATAATGAAAATAGTCCAATTAGTAGTATAACAATATTATTAGAAAATAAATTATATGATGAAGTATTATCATCAATGAAAATGATTGTAATAATTCCATCAATGAGATTAAAATTATATACTGATATTTATGAAGAATTAATGAGATTAATTTTTGAAAATTTTGGTGAAGCAAATACAATAATTTCTGAATGTTCAAATAGATTTTATAAATATTTTAATAATATTGATTATTCTAAATATAAAAATTTTCAACAGAAAAAATATTTAATTGGTCAAGATATTATTTTATTAAATGAAGAATGTTATTTATCTTTATATAATTATCCATCTAAATGTTCTTTTCATAGAGCTGATAGAAAAACACCAAAACAACATAATTCTGATATTAATTGTAATTTTGGGAAAAATTTTCCTAATTTAGAATTAGAAAAATTATGTGAAATGAAATTAAGTAATTTTTATTTATTAATGAGATTTTTTAAAATTGATAAATATTTTTATGTTTCATTTAACAATATGAAAATAGAATTAAATAAAAATATGTTATCATTTAGTCAATATCCAAGTATTAAATTATTATGGATTAAAACAGAATTATTAAAAAAAAATTGTTTTAATTTAGAACTTACATTAGGAAAAAATTTACCAACAAAATATGATGTTAAATTTTACAATATGAATTTTACATTATTCCCTTTACCTATAATTTCAATTTGGCGTTTTTTTACAAAATATTTTTTTTATTATACAAATACAAATATAAAAAATATTCTTCATAATGAATATTTAAAATATATTTTAAATACTACAATAACATTAAAAGATTGTTCAATGATAGTAAAATCACTTTTTGGTGATTCAGTACAACAACAACAACAAATAAATCCTTTTTTTCATGATTTACAATTAAATTTTGATTTAATATTAAAAATTATTAATACTGGTAATTCAATAACAAGTCCTTTTACTTCTTTTACTCAATATATTTTTGATATTAAAAGTGGTTTTTTAAATGGAAAAGAAGATCAAAGTCAATTTTTAGATAAAGTTAAAATTGTTATTGAAATGTTTAGTAAAGGAAAACAATTTTTTAAAGAAAATGATAGGACTAGTTATTATTTTATTAAATATGGTAATGAAAAAAATGATTTGAAAGATTATTTAACTTTAGATAATCCTGATAAAAATTTGAAAATGACTAATGATATTAATGTTAAAAAAGATAATCCTCAAGATTATAGAAATTTTATTTCAAAATATAAATTTAAAGAAGATGAAGAAATTAATTTTACTTCATTTAATTTTGATAATGAAGAATCTAATAAAAATTTTAATAAAAGTATTTATAATAGTTTTGATAAAAAATATTCTGAAAATAATACTGAAAATGATAATTATAAAAAAAGTACAATTTCAAATTTAAATGAAGAAGAAATTAAAATAAATCAAAATTCAAAAAATTCAATTTCATTTAATTATGCAAAAAATAATATTCAAAAAAATATTTTATTTCTTAGTTTAAATTTCCTTCAAATTCATTATATTATTGATATTTTTTCAAAGATATCAAAAAATTATTCTGATAATGCAAAATTTGTTTTACAAACATTAACAATTAAAACACAATTTAATGATATGGTTTATAAAACAGCATATGGGATTTATATTCATGAAATAGATATTAGATTATGTGATAGTCAATTTAATGCTCAATTATTTCAAATTGTAATTAATAAATTAATGTTTTTTCAAAGTAATAATCCTAATAATCAAGTTTTAAATGATGGTTTAAAAAAATTATTATTAAAATATTCTGATAAATCAACTGGAGTAAAAATTAATATGGAAGATGATGAAATAAAAGAAAAGAAAAAGAATAAAAAAAAAAAATTAAATAATGAAAAAAAAGAAAATGAAGAATATGATTTTACAAGTGAATTATTAATGAAATTTATATTAAAAGTAAATTATCATAATTCAAATCAATCAAATGATAAATATAATAATAATATAAAATTAAATAATTTACCAAGTCCTCAATTTTTATATAATCAAAAATCCTTTTCAAAATCTTTTACAGAAGAAGATATAGAATCAGAAATTAATAATAATATTGAATTTAAATTCCAAAATAATTTTAAATCACATGATAAATCATTTTGGGAACCTGTAATTGAACCAATGCCAGGTAAATTTACTTATTTAACAACAAAACAAAATCAATTTATAAAATTAGAAATATTATCATTAAAACCAACATATGATGGTTTAAGAAAAATTTGTCGTCAAAATAATTTTCATTCTTTAAATATAAATTTAAATGAAAGATTAATGGAAAATATAAATTCATTAATAAAAGATTATTATAGAATAAATGAAATAATGGAAAATAAAGATTTAAATCATAATATTAATTCAAAGAAATCTTTAATTGTTTTAAATTTAACAGAATATTTTATGTTAATTAAAGAAAATTCTAATTTCAAAGCATATTATGAAGATAATGATTTAAATAATGAAAATAATAATTCTAATTCAGAAGATGAAAATGAAATAAATACTCATAAAAAGAAAAAAATATTTGAATTTAGTCCAGAAAGAATTAATAGTCTAAAAAATGAATATTTTAATGCAATAAATGAAGAAAATGAATATTTAAAAAAGAAATTTGAATTTATATATAAACCATCAAAAAAAATTCATGATAAAGATGAAATAGAAGTTTTATTTCAAGAAAATTATAATAATGAAGTAAAAAATTCAAATGATAATTCCCCTTATTTAAACCCAAAAAAATTAATTGAAAGAAGTCAAACATTAAAAAATCAAAATTGGAAAGTTTATAATATTGAAAGACCAAGTAAATTTTTTTATATTCAAAAATTTACAAAAGAAAAAATAGATAAAAATGAAGAAAAAGAAGAATTAAAAAAAAATTTTGATAATAAGGCATCTATATTATTAAAAGGAGAACATTTTTTAGTATGTGAAATAGAAATTGATTCAAAGAGTTCTAGAAAATTAGTAACTTTTAGAAGTAATGAAGGAATAAAAAATGAATTAGATTTCCCAGTAAGAATAAAATTTATTTTAAAAGACAAAGCAAAAAAATCTGATATAAAAATAATTTTATATCCAGGAAAATATTTTTATATTCCTCCTTCAGATTTAGAAAATATAAAAGAAATTTTAATAAAACCTTTTATGAATAAAAATAATTTAATTAAATTTGGTAATAGTATTTATCCTTATTGTGATTTATTTTTTCATCCTCAAATTTTTGAAAATGAAGATAATAAATTTTATATATCACATTGTCCAATAAAAGAAATAAAAGCTTATACTGAAAATGCAGAAAAAATTCCAATTCATGATGAAATAATATTTGTAATAGTGAAAAAATATCAAAGTTTAGAAAATGAATTTTTATCAGATCAAATAAAAGATAAAATTGATTTTATTAAAGCATATAGAAAATATAATTATGAACAAAAAATAAATAATAATGGAGAAGAATTTGATACTTCTAAATTAGTAAGTGATATTACTTATGTGTTAACTCCAATTATGAAATTTTATAATAATTTACCAAGATCTTTAACTATTACTAAACATATTCCTTTTGATTATTCTGAAAAAGAATCTAATGAAAATAATTTATCTGAAGATATGAAAAATATTTTTGATGTTGAAAATTATATTAAAGAAGAAAATGAAAGTTTATTAATTGAAACTAGAAAAAAAGAAAAAGAAATTGTTTGTATTCAAGAACAATATGTTACTAGTGTTGAATGTAATTATGAAAATTATAAAATAAATAGAAAAAAAAAAGTTTTTAAAGGATATTCTTATAATTTAGAAACTACTATTAAATCTGGTGATTATATGAGTATATATGAACCTTTTATTTTAACTGAAAAAGGTGAAAGTAATTTACATTTTATTATAAGTGTTATTGGAAATAATATTAATGAAAAAGATATAGATGAACTTATTTTAAATGAAAAAAATGATAAGAAAGATTATAATGAAAATAATAATATTGTTTTTGATTTAAAACCTTTTTTCTTTAATTCAATTATTAAAAGTTTTAAAAAATCAGATGATAATATTATGTCATTTCCAAGAATTATTAAAAATAGTACTCAAACTCTTCCTTCAAAGAGAGGAAATTATTTTTTATATTCAGTTGAAGTAAATGAAAATTATGTTTTAAATTCATATTTTTATTGTCCTTTTTTATTTTTAAATTGTTCAGATATGAATTTACAAATAAGATATAAGGACTATGTAAAAACATTATATTGTAAAAAAAAAAAATCATCATATCAATTTTCTCAAATTAGTACAAATAATATAAATAATATATTAAATAATAATAATGATAATTCTTCAAAAGAAAATGGTAATAATGATATTCAAATTGATAAAACAGATTTAAATAGAGTTGTAATGTTTAATCCTTCAAAAAATAATCATTTCTCTTTTGAAATAGGAAATGTAAATATTCCAATATATGATGAAACAAATGATTATATTGATTCATTAAATAATCCTGTAAAAAAAAATATTAATAATCCTAATAATTTAAAAGTATTAAAAAAAGTTAATTTAAAATCTCAATGGAAAAAAATTCATATTTTAGATATTTCAAAATTAGGAGGAGTTACAGTTGATTTAACTGGTAGAAAGTCTATAATAAAAAAAATAATAAGTAAAAATAGTAATAGTAAATTAGAAGAAGAAGAATTAAAAACAAAATATGAAATTAATGAAAATGGAAATGTAAAAATAAATGAAATTGATGATGAAACAAAAAATCATTCAAGTAATGTAATGGTTGCTGCAACAAGTAAAAATAATATGAAAATTAATAATAATTTATCTTCATCACAAAGAAATAAAAAATTATTAAAATTAAAAATTAAAAATATAAATAAGAATGATAATAATAATATTGAAGAATTAGATCAAAAATTAACTTTTTCATTACAAATTAAAATTTTACCTAAATCTTCTTTAATTTTTATTACTGCTTCAATTTATATTCTTAATCAAACTCAAAAAGATATTTATATATATTATTTACCTATTCAAAAAAATGATCCTATTAAATCTTATATGTTGAAAGCAATGTCAAATTCAAAATTTAATTATAAAGTTGATTATTATTCATATGTTCAATTAAGTTATGAAGATAAATATGTTAATAATGATAGAATTAATTTTAGTGGTTTAATTGATTTTTCCCAAGATGAATTAAAAAATAAAGAATTTAATATTCAATTAGGAGAAAAGAAAAAAGAACCTTTATTAGTAGTTAAAATAATAGAAATAAATGGTTTTAAATTTGTATTATTAAATCAAAAAGAAAACATAAACCAATATCCTTATTTAATAATAAACAAATTAAATAACAAACCAGTAGAATTTAAACAAAAAGAAAATATAAATGATAAAAATAACGAAATATTAAACATATATAAAAAATTAGACAAAGATTACGGAATAGAAAAAAAAATAATATCACATAGATTAAAAGAATACATAGAACCAAAAAATAATTTTCAAAAAAATAACATAACAAATATAAACATAACCCAAAATAAAAAAGACTTATCATCAAATAACATAAATCAAAATTCAACTCCTTCAAATATGTTTTACACTTGGGAAGAACCATTATTATATGATCAAGAAAAAAATACAAATATTTTAGAAATAAAAGTATTTGGTGCAAAATTTGAAATTGATCCTCAAGAAATTCAAAAAGATGTAACATTTGATCAAAGAATAATATCAGATGATAAAAAATCATATTTAGAAAATATAATTGATGATTGTGTTTCAAAAGGAAAAATTAGAATTGTTGATAAAAAAAATGAATATCAATATGAATTATATAAACATGCTTTAGTTTTAAAAAGTACAAAAGAAGGAGAAGAACCTTTAATTTTTGAATTTCATAATCAACAATTAATTTGTGAAAGAAAATATAATGGAAATTTTTCTATGAAATTAGGTTTAAAAGAATATGAAATGTTATGTGTTTCTATGGATGAAACTAATATTCTTGTTGATCAAATGAGTTTATATTTTAAAAAATCAAGAGATTTTGCTTCGAATTTTGTTATTAAAAAATATGTTAAAAATAAATGTATTTATGTTGAATTAATGGAAAAAGTTGAAGAATATAAAGATAAAAATGAATTTAATCAAAATCTTAAAACTCATCTTTTTTTTAATATTGAAAATATTTGTATTAGTTTTATTATGAAACATAAGGAATTTATGTATATTTGGTTAAAGTCTATTTATTTATATTTACAAAAAACTTATGGTGGGGATAATACAATAATTTATAAACAAATTATTTTTAAAATTAAAGAATATCAAATTGATAATTATGCAAAAAGATTATATTATCCTATTTTATTTTCTCCTTTAAGTGATAAAAGATTTGGTGATGATAAATTTTATTCTAATTTTTCTATTGTTTTAAATAATTTTCAAATGAATGCTGATTTATATCAAGTTGATTTAATTTATATTACAATGATGCCAATTGATATTAAATTAGAAAATAAATTTTTAGAAAATTTAAATTCTTTTATTATAAAAGTAAGAATGGCTTTTGATAATAAGACAATAGATTCATCAAAAAATTTAAAAGACTACGTTCATGAAATAGATAATTTGAAATTTATTGAATATCAAACATTAATAAAATCAGAATCTCGTATTCATGTAAAATTATTTTGTATAGATGAAATAAAAACATATTTTAGTTTAAAATTTGATAATATAGATTTATTTTTAGAAACATCTTCATTTCTTTTTTTAAAACCATTAATAGAAGAATTAGGATTAAGAATTTTAAATTTAGAATCATCAATTTTTTCTTTTCCAAATTATATAAAAGTAAATATATATCAATCAACAAATACATTTTCAAATCACATTTTATCATTTTATTTTCAATTATTTGTAGGAGAATTAATAAAAGCATTAGGAGGAATTCATAGTATATCATCATTTCAATTATGGGAAAATTTAAATAATAATTTTTTATCATCAATGAAAAATAGAGAAAATTCTTTAGAACAATATAAATCAAAAAAAAGTTTAAAAGAAATTTATCGTTCAGGATATGAGAATGCATCAACAGTAATAGGAGGATTTTTTATATTAACATATAAAATGATGGCAACAATTGGAAGATTTTTTGCAATGATGACAATAGATGAAAAATATAAAAAAAGAAGAACATATTTAATGAATAAAAGTATTAAATCATTAGGTAATGGAATAACATTATCAGTTCAATTATTAATTTGTGCTATTTTTTATATTTTAATACAATTTTATTATGTTCCTAAAAATTATATTAAAAAAATACATTTTTTAATTGCTATTTTTATATCTATTATTACTATTGCAATTGGAATTGTTTGGAAACCAATTTGTGGTATTTTTGATTTTTTTTCTAAAATTTTTGAAACTTTAGGTGTATCAATAATTGATATTTTAGCAGAAAGAATTAGAATTTATGCAAGATTTCCAAGAGAAATTAAAGATAATAATTTAAGAGATTATAATAGTATTGAAGCTTTAGCTTCTTTTGCTAAAAAATCTATTGATAAAGCTCATTCAAAAGCTAAAACTGAAGATGTTAGATTAGCAATTCCTGGTATTTATAAAAATCATAAAGTTATTGTTTTATTTTGGTTAGATAGAATTTTAGTTGTTAGATATATTGGTGAGTTAAAATTTCAAGATGAGTTTTTATTTCATTTTAGTTCTTATGATTTATATTTTAATGATAAAAAAATTAATAATATTAAAGAAGGTTATGATTGGATTTGTTTTCATAAAAAAGAAATTGATAATAAATATACTGAAAGAAGTATTGAAATTATGACTAAGAAAAGAAGATGTTTTTCTTTTGTTGGTAAAAGTGTTCTTATTAAATTAAATCGATTTGAAAATACTAGTTATTTAGCAAAAAATTATGATCAGTTGATTAGTGAAATTATAAAAAATAAAAAAGAAGTTAAGGAAAGGTTTTCAAAGTAAAATATAAAAAAACAAATTTTTTTTTCTTAATTAAAAAATTTTATTGTAAAGTATTTATTTTTGGAATTTTTATATAAAATATAATTTTATTTAAAATATTATATTATATATATTCAAAATTATTATATATAACTTAAATATTTTAACTATTATAATTATTTTCAATCCAATTAGCAACATCAGGAGTTGAATTTATTACAGATATTGGAATAATTCTTAAAATACATCTTGCAACAGATAAATAATATATTATTTTTTTTAAAAAAAATATCCAAATATAAGCAGAATATATAACAATTTCAATAATTACTAAAACATATATTATTAAAGCAATTTTATTTTTATCATTTAAAGTTTTTTTTTGATTATTTAATGTGGCAGATGCAATATTATCAATAAAAGAAACTAAATAATTATAATATAAATATTCACAATAACTAATCTCATTTGAATTATATAATTCAATAGTTTGATAATCTTTATCTAAAGTAATATAATATCCCATTAATTGTAATAAATCATTTACTTCATTTTCAATAGAATTAAAAATAGAATTTGTATTATTAACAGTTTGTACAATTGGATCAATTAAACAAGCATTATATTTAGTAACATCTTTTTCTTTATCAAAAGCAGCATCACAAATATTAATTTGCATATTATTATATAAATTTAAAATTTCATCAAATTTAGCAATTTTAGTAACAATAATTTGAAGAGAATAATGTGAAGTTTGAGTAATATAACTAATATTTTTTTCAGTATTATAATAAGTTAAAGTATATTTTAAATCTAATAAAGAAGTTGAAGCAGAAAGTACTAATTCATATAGAAAAGTTTGAATATCAATTATTTCATTTGTTGAATCAATTATTTTTCTTGTTACTAATAAATTAGAAACCATAAATTGAATACATATTATTGCTAAAATTAAAGGTTGTAAATAACTCCATGTAAATAATTGTAATGATTGTTTTTTTCCTATTTCACTTACTAATAAATTATTTTTTTTTTTTTGTTCTTCATTATCTATTCTTAAATTTGCATCTTGTTGATTAAATGATTTTGTATTTGCTAATGTGTTACTTGAATGTGAACTTTCTTCTTCTTTTTCAAAAATTGTTTTTGTATCAAAATAATAAGAATTTTCATTGTAATTTACTTCAATAAATTTTTTTAAAATTGAATTAAATTGTTCTATTTTTTTTATTGTTTCTTCTATTTTATCTTGTTTTATTTTTGAAACTTTTTCAAAACCATCATCAATTGATTTATTAGTTTTATATAAAATAAAAATATATAAAATAATTAAACAACCATTTATTGTCCCATAAATTATAATAGAATTTTTAATATTAACCATTGAATTATTATTAAAATTTTGTAAAATTCTTGGTAACTCTTTTATTTTTTGTATATTATTAGGTAAAAATTTTCTAAATCCATTATTAATTGACATTATAGATTGATAAATAATACTTTTATTATTATAATAAGATAATTTAGTATCATAAAGAATAACTGATGTAAAATAAGGTTCATCAATTAAAATTTTAGCATTAGTTAATACTTGATATAAAGCAAATGGATATGGTTCATATGATTCATATAAATTATAATAATCTAAAATTTCTTCTTTTTCCCAAAATAAATTTCTACTTTCTTTAGTAAAAGTTGCAATTGCTTTTTCAACTAAAGAAAAATTAGTAACAATATTATCAATCCATATTAGTGACATATCATGAAGTGTATTAATATATTCAGTTACATTTGATATAAAAGTATTATAATTAAAATTATATTTTGTAGAATTAATTTTCATAATATAAAGTGTATCAAAAGAAATTAAAGAACATAAAACAAAAGTTAACCAATTTGTAGTTTGATATAATTTATTATTAATATTTGTAACTTCTGATAAATTATCTCTTAAATTATCAAATAATCTAATAACAATAACAAGAAAAATAATTGATAAACAAATTATAATAATTAAAATAAAAGAATAATATTTTAACATATAAAAATTAGAAACATTTTTAAGTGCATTATTTCTTATTTCTTCAATTCTATTTTTTTTAGATAAATCTTCATTATATGCACTTGCAGAAGTCTGAGAAGAATTTTCATCTTCCATTAAAGTTTCTTGTTTTGTATTTCCATGACAAGTACTATTTTTAATTATTTCTTCTTTTGATTTAAATAATATTTCTCTAAAGAAAGAATCTTCATTTTGTAATTTTAAAAATTCTTTATGTAAAGCTAATAATCCTCTTCTATCTTCTGGAAATATTGAAAATATTTTTCTTAAACTTTCAGTTTTTTGTTTTTTATCAAATCTAACTTCATTTTTTTCTTCAATAGAATTAAAGTTTAACATTATTTCATCTTCTTCATCATCATCAATAAATTCATCTGTTTCTTTATTTTCGAATACTTTTATACAATACATTACTTCATTATCTCCAAAAACATATTTTTCAAATATTAAATTAAATTTACTTTCTAATGTTATATTTTCTTCATTGTTACATAAATGAATATAATCTTTTAATTCTTTTTCATCTCCTTTGAAAAATAATATTTTAAATCTATTTAATTTATTTATAAATAATATTTCTTCCTCACTTTTTACAGTTTCTTTTTTAGTATTATTAATAACATTACTTTTTCTTTTAACTTCAATTAAATTTGTTTGACTAGTATTTTTTTCAGCATTACTAATTTGACTAGAATTATTTATATTACTGGCATTAATATTATTATTAATATTCTTACTAATATTACTATGACTACGAAGATTATTAAAATTAAAAGTAGCATTAATATTACTTTTATTATTTACAGGAATAGTATTTTTTGTTTTTGGAGTATCATCTTTAATAGGAATATTTTCATCATCATCATTAATTGAATCATCTAAAGAATCTTCCTCATTTCCATTTTCAAATATTGAATCATAACTCATATCATTTTCATTTCCTTCATTATTATTTTTTGTATTATTCCTAAAATTTAATATAAAATATGGTATTCTAATTTCACATTCTAATTCAATATTTTCATTATTGTCTAATAATTGATGTGGAGGAGGGAAATTTGAAACATTATCAACAATTATTGTTTTATCAAAAGACTTTTCATTAAAACTTTGTCTAAAAAAAAAAGATTTTTGAAAATTTGTTACTTTTATATCTCCTTTAGTTGTAATTGGTGAAGCATCTGGAGTTGGTGTTACATTATTTGGAGTCATTTTATCTGTAATCATACTATTATTTAAATTTTGAATTTGATTATGAATTGTATTATTTAATTCTAAACTTATTCCACTATCATTTATATTTGTATTTTGGATATTTATTGAATCATTATTTGTCATACTTTTTGTTTCTGTTTTTATTTCTTTCCCATCTTTTAATATGAAACTTTTAGTTTTTTTTACTTCAAAATTGTTTAATTTTGATTGTTGATTTGATGATGATAAATTGGCTTTTTTTTTCTTTTTAATACTCATATTTTTATATAAACCAATAAATTGTTTGCAAATAGCATAAAATGGAATATCATATTTTGAAAATAATTGTTTATTATCAATATTTAATTTATACATTAAACGAGATGATAAACCTAAAATATTAAAATAATTATCTAATAATATTATATCATCATTCTTATCTTTTAATAACATTGCTACAAATGATACTGATTCATTTAATACTGGAAATATATTTAATATTATTTTTATTATAAATATATTATTTTCTTTATCTTTTGCAAAACATTTAATCATTTTTTTACCTATAATTTTTTTTTCACCTATTTCAAAATAATGTACAATAAAAGTTGAATGGATTTTAGCAATATTTTTTGGCATTAATATATTTATAAATTTTCCTTTTAATTCTTCTTGTGTATAAGAAAATAATCCAGAAATTATTTTATTTGATGATAATATTAACCCTTCTTTTCCCTTATCACCACTACAAATAATAATTCCTGTCTCTTTTCCAAATAAAATATTATAATAATTTACTTGAATTAAATCTACTGTTTGTCTTTCATATTTTCTTTTTATAACTTCTAAATTTCTTTTTACTAAATAATCATTATTAATTATATCAATATATGATAAATATAATTCAAAAATTTCATTTGCTCTACTATAAATATTAAATAATTCATTAAATAATTTTGTAACTTTTAATTTTGTTGTTCTTATTTTTTCAGTTAATAAAAAAAATTCATTAAAATTAATTGAATTACTATTATTTTTTAAATTACTCCAAAAAGTTAATGAATAATTAACATCATTAGTAATTTCTTGAACAAATTTTTTTGATAAATCATCATATTTAAAATATAAAGTTGAATTTAATTCATCTAAATTATAAACAGGTTTATTTTTTGCTTTTAAATTTTGATAAAGATGAGTTCTAATTATAAATTTTAATCTCATAAAAGAAAAAAATTCTGTTTGACTTAAAATTAATTTTTTAGCTTGTTTATAAGTATAAATAGATAAACATACATTTCCAATAATTGTCAAATAATATAAAGATAAATTTAAAAGCATATCTGGAAATTGTTCATTTTGTTGTAACCAATAATTAATTAATGAAACAACAAAAACATTTAAAAAAATTTTATCTTTTGTAGATGAAGTCTGATTTAATGACCATTCATCTGTTTTAGGTAAATAAATTTTTTTCTTATTCTTTGATACACAATTTTCATTTGGACATTCTATTTTATGTATTTCTAAAACTCCAATTAATAATATTTTTTTTTCTTCATCTTCATCAAAAGTATTTATTTGTCTTATTATTTCTTTAATAAAATATAATGCATGATATTTATTTTTTATTTTATTAAAAGGAGTTTTATACATTAAAATATAATCTAAATTATTTGAAGATGTTAAAGTATAAATTCCAACAAATAAAGAAGAAACTAAAAAAATTAAACCTAAATTATTAATTGGAAATATATAAAAAAGTAAAAAAAGAAATGATACCCAAACATATAAAGAATGATAAATTCCTACTAATAAAAAAACAGATTTTTCAAAATATAAATGTAAATAAAAATAATATTCATAAATAAAAATAGACATAACTAAATTATATATTAAAAAAAAATATTTTGAAAATCCATGTTCATTTAAAAGTAAAGAATAAAAAATAGAATGAAATACCATAATCATATCATATTGACTAGCAACTTTAGAAAAATAAGAACGAGATAAATAAAAAGAATTTACATTAAAAATTTGACAAACAATATTCATAAGAATAGAATATATAAAAGTAATTAATATAGAAAAAGAAAAAAAAGGATCTTCATTTAATGAACATTTATCATCTAATATAATAGTATTTACATTACCTTTTAAACAAAAATGTGCTATTCCCATATCTAAAATCATATTATATAAAATATAAATAAAAAATTTAATAAATGGATTTATTATTCTTGCTTTAGTATCATAAAATGATTGTTTTGTTATTGAATATGTTATTAAAATATAATATATTCCTGATAAAAATAAAAAAAAAGTAAAAAAATAACATGTAATTTTATAATTATTATAATCATTACGAAATAAATTTTTTAAACGAAATACTTTTTCAATTTTAGATAAAAATTTATCTATTGAATTTGTTTGATTTAAGATTCCTAATTGAGGGGAAAAATAACCTGATATATATTGAATATAATAAAAACTTAAAAAAGCAAATGCTTCTAATTGAGAATTTCCTTGATTTGAAACTAAAAGATGTTGCATTATTAAATATTTTTTAAAAAATGGAATATTATCTTTTTCATATAATAAAAACTCATTGTCTGACATTTATTTTTTTAATTTTTATGTATAAGAAAATTTAAATTTTAATAAATATAATTAATATGAATTCTTCTAGGAAAAATAAATTAAGAATGAGTGTAAATTTTTTTTAATATAATAAAATGAGAAATTTTTTTATAGATTGTAAGTGGTAAAATTAGTAATATGTTTTTTGAATCGATTAAAGGTGATGATATTGATTCTATAATTGAAAAATATTATACAAAAGATTCTTTATATATTTTTAAAAAAGATAATAAATTTAGAAGAATGATTATTCACATTATAGAAAATCAAATTTTTAAAAGAACAATGTATATTATAATAATTATATCATCATTTTTATCATTTGCATATTCATTTAAAGAAAGAGTATGTGAATATTACAAAATACATAAATATTATAACGAAATTGAAAAATGTTTACAAAATTATAAAAGTGAAATTCATAGAGATAATATAATAACAAAAATTTTTTATATAATAAACATTTTATTTACAATAGAAATGTTAATGAAAATAATAGCAAAAGGATTTATTTTACATAAATATGCATATTTAAGAAACGGTTGGAATATAATAGATTTCATAATATGTATTTATCAATGGTTAAAATTAAAATATGATGACTGGGGGAATTTATGTGTATTTCGTTGTATAAAATTTATAGGAATAGTAAAAGACATATCATTATTAAGTGGATTAAGAAAATTAATAGATTCAATAATAATATCTTTACCAACATTAGGAAATGTAATATTATTTTTATTATTTATTGTTTTACTTTTTGGAATTTTAGGTATTCAATTATTTAGTGGTGCTTTATATAATAGATGTAGAGAATTTCCTATTAAAATAAATGATAATTATAATAATACTGGAATTCCTTATTATCAAAGTATTCCTGTAAGTGATAAAATTTGTTCTATTGAAAATTATACTGGAACTTTTCAATGTCCTAAAAATTCATATTGTGTTAATTTTTATGCAATTATTGATTATTTTGGTTTAGAAAATATTACTATGAAATCTTTTAAAAAAGAAGATGAAGGTTTACAAAAAAATATTTGGTTATATTTTGGTTGTTTTAATTTTGATAATGTTTTTGATAGTTTAATTAATACTTTTTCATTTATGACTCTTCAAAATTGGTCAAAAGATATTACTAGATTATTAGATGGTTGTTCTAAAACTTCTACACTTGTTTATTTTAATAGTATTGTTATTATTGGAGGATTTTTTATTATTAAATTAATTTTATCTGCTCAATATGATGCAATGAAAAAAGTAATTAATGATGAAATTGATCTTAAATTATTTCAATTAAATGAACAAAAAAAGAAAACTGATATTTTTTTCTTTAATAAAGAAGATAGATTAGATCTTTTTCAAAAAAAAAAAGATAATACTTTTAGAGATATTTCTTCTTATGGAAGTAATATGGGTTTATTAAATTCTCCAAGAAAACATAGAATAATTAACTTTGTTGATGAAAATAAACCAATATCTAAAAAAGGAAGTTCAAAAGGTGAATCAAAATTTTTAAAAATACAATCTAGTTCACCAATGAAAAATAATTTAGAAGATAATGGTAATAGTTCAAATAATTTAAGAGCAAATATTTCACTTAATAATAATCAAGTTGCAGTTAATACACATTTTAATAATATTAAAAAAGTAATGAATAAGAGATCATCTGTATCTTATAATAGTAATAAAAATCTTTCTAAGAAAAGTAATAATATTTCAAATTCGGAATCAAAAAGTAATAATAATGATTCATTTGATAAATCATCTTTAAAATTATTAAGTAATGTTAAAAAAAAATTAGTAAATAAAATTAAATATATGGTTTTAGAAGAATATAGTAATACAATTCAATATAAAATATTCAATTTTTTAATATATTTCGTAATAACATTAAATATTATTTTTATGTGTTTAATGAAATATCCAATGAGTAAAAATTTAGAAAATATAATTAATATAATTAATATAATATGTACATCAATATTTATTTTAGAAATAATTTTCAAAATTATTGTATTAGGATTTAAAAGTTGGTTAAAAAATATATTTAATATAGTTGATTTAGTAATTGCAGTATTAGGATTATTTGAAATTATATATGTTAAATTTAGTGAAGATGAAACAGATAATGCAAATTCTTCAATAAGTTCATTAAGAGCAATTCGTTACATAAAATTATTAAGATTTACAAAAAAAGGTGGTATTTATCAAAGATTTATAAAATTTTTTTTAATATCATTAAAAGATTTATTTTATTATTGTATTCTATTAGTTTTTTTCATAGTCATTTTTGCGATTGCAGGAATTGAATTATTTGCAAATGCAATATTTATATATGATAAAAAAGATGAATATAATTATATTTATAATACTATTAATCCACCAAGAGAAAATTTTAATAATGTTCAAAATGCTTTAGTCACTGTTTTTATTATTTTTGTTGGTGATAATTGGCCAGAAACTTTATATGAATATGAAAAAATATATAAAACTAGTTCTCGATTTTATTTTTTAGGAACTATAATTTTTGGTAATATTATGTTATTAAATTTATTTCTTTCTATTTTAATTAATAATTATCAAAGAAATGATGGGATTATTTTATTTGATAAAGAAGATAAAAATGAAATTTTAAATACTTCAAATCAATTAGAAGAAGAAATAAAAGGTTTTTGGACAAAAGTATCTGATTGGATAAAAAAATTTTTAGATTGTTGTATAAAAGAACAATTTCCAAGTTCAAAAAGAACATCAAAAAGAAAAGGAATAATTGGAGTAGGAATTAATTTCGGAGAAGCATTTACAAAAAAGATAGAAGATATGAAAGATATAATTAAAATAGAAAGAACAAGTTTAATGTTATTTTCTCCTGAAAATAAATTTAGATTATTTTGTTCAAAAATAATTCAAGGTAATAAATGGTTTAAATATTTTATTTTAGGAAATATAGTAATTAGTTTAATTATAATGGCATTAGATTCACCATGTGAACAAGATATGAGAATAAAAAAATTAATATTAACAATAGACGCAATATCAACATTTATATTTTTATTAGAAGCAGTTTTTAAATCAATTTCATTTGGTTTTTTATTTAATGGAGAAAATTCATATTTAAGATATGAATATAACATAATAGATTTTTTATCATTAGTATTATCAATAATATATTTAATTTTCTCAGCAAAATCAACATTAGATAAAGAATCTTTATTAGATTCTGGTAAAGGAATTCAAATATTAAGAGTAATAAAATTATTAAGATTAGTTCGTATAATAAAAGTAATAGAATTAAGTAAAAGTCTCCAAGCAGCATTGAGAGCATATTATAAAAGTTGTATTCAAATGTTAAAATTAATTTTAATTGAATGTTTAATAATATTAATTTTTGATATAATTGGAGTAAATTATTTCAGAGGAAGATTTTCAAGATGTGAATTTTCAAATATTCCAAATGAATATATGAAATTAGTAATTACAAAATGGGATTGTATGGATTATGGAGGTGATTGGATTACTCCTTATCCTAATTTAGATAATGTTAAATCTGGTTTTATTTTATTTTTTGAAATGATGACTACTGAAGGTTGGGTTAAATATATGTATATTGCTATGGATGCTAATAAAATTGATTTTCAACCTATTAGAGATAAAAGCTTTAGATGGGCACTTTTTTTTGTTTTGTATATGGTTTTTTCTTTTTTTTTTGTTTTTAATATTGCTATTGTCATCTTAAGTGATAATTTTAATAAAGAAAAAGAAAAAATTGAAAATCATCATTTTAAATTACCTATTCAAAATGAATTTTTTAAAATATTTAAAACTTTATATAAAGTTGAAATACCTAAAAAAAGATTAAGAAGTGATAAAATTACTAAAGTTTTAATTAATATATTAGATAGTATTTATTTTGAAGTTGTTATTATTGTTTGTATAGTTGCAAATTTATTTATATTAACAATGAATTATCCAGGTCAAAGTGAAACATCAATGCTTTTTTTTTCAGATTTAAATAATATAATAAGTTATATTTTTGTTCTTGAAGCAGTATTAAAAATTTATGTATATCGTTGGAATTATTTTAGAAATGGATGGAATTTAATAGATTTTATAGTAGTATGTGAATTCATAACAACAATAACATTAAAAAACTATCTTTCATTTCTTAAAGATGAATTAGAAACAACAATATTTAAAATACTTAGAGTAGGAAGAGTATTAAAATTACTTCGTAGTATAAAAAGTTTACGTAAAATATTAAATTTATTCTTTAATTCAATACCAGGTGTATTTAATGTTTTAATATTATATTTTATAATGATATTTATATATGGAATAATAGGAATGAATTTATTTTATGATTTAAAATATCAAAATATAATAAATGAAAATTGGAATTTTAAAAATTTTATTAATTCAATAATAACTTTAATAAGAGCAACATCAGGAGGTGGTTGGAATACTATAATGCATGAAAGTACAATTGAAAGAGATGGAATAAATGATTGTAAATATAAATCAGAAATGACACTTGAAGAATTATATAAAGAAAATATTGGTTGTGGTTCATTTTTAGGTTTTCCTTTTTTTATTAGTTTTATTATTTTAGCAATGATTATGTTTATTGAATTTTTTTCTGCTGTTATTTCTTGTGCTATGGATGATACATATGCAATGAATTTAGATGAAATGAAAACTGGAGATATTAATAAATTTAAAAATAAATGGGCTGCTATTGATAAAAAATGTACTGGATTTATGAATGTAGATAAATTACAGAAATTTATTTATAAAATTGGACATCCTTTAGGTATTTCTAGTATGAAAATTTCTGATTTTATTAGAGTTTGTTCTTTACTTAAAATTTATACTTATACTTATGAAAATAAACAATATGTTTTTTTTTATGATGTTTTAATTGAATTAACTAAATATTATCTTTTACATAAAACTGTTGAAGATGAATATAATAATGATAAAGTTTTTTATAATAATATTGAAGAAATTATTGAATATAAAACTGAGTCATTAATTAAATATATGCAATCAATTAATGAAATGCAAGAAGATCATTTTTGTCAAATTTTAAATCCTTATTATTTACATAAGAAATATTCTGATTGTTATAGAATAAATGAAATAAATAAAAATAATAATTTATTCAATTTAAATAAGAAAATGACTGTTAATTATACTTGGGCAATACAAAAATTATCAACTTTTACAAAATGTTATAAATGTATGAGAAAAAAAACAATTAAAATAATAGAAGAAGAAGAATTTAGAACTGATATTACAGATTATGCAATTGCATATTCTAGAAGAATTATGGTTGATATTCATAATTCTAATCTTAAATATAAATTCCCTATGAATAGAATGGAGATACATGAAATGGAAAGTTCAACTATTAGAGAAGAAAATTCAAATTCAAAAAATAATTCTAAAAGTGATAGTTCGAATGATAGTTTTAGTTATAGTTCTTCTTCTTCATCTTATTCAAATTCAAAAGAAGAAAAAGAATAAAAATATAATTTATATCTTTATTTTATATCTATTTTATTTAGTATTAATTATATAAAATATAATAATTATTCAATATTTTATTATTATTTATTATTAAAAAAAAGAATATAAAAAAAATAAAATTTAAAAAAATAATATCTGAAAATATTTATTTAAAAAAAAAATGGAGCAAGAAAAGCAAAAAATAATAAATGATGATATAATAGAAAAAGGATACAACCCAGAAGATTTATCAAATTATGTAACAAGATTAAAAGGTGTAGGAATAGACGTATTATCAATAAAAGATTTAAAAGTAATGATAGAACTTTTTAAAACAGAACAATTAAAGCTTTCTCTTATGTCATTAGGTAATAAAAAAAGAGATAAAAAAGCAACTCCATTTGAAGTTTTATATTCAGATTGTGAATATAATGTTATAACAGGTAAACAAAAAGATAATTTATTAACTGAGTTTGAGAAAAATAAAAAAAAATTAAATGTTATTATTGAAGAACCAAAAATAGAAAAAGGAAATTTTTTTAGTAAAGATCAATTTATTTTTTCAGTTATTACTAAAGAATTTAATACTAATGTTAAAAGATATTATTCAGATTTTGAATGGTTTAAAAATCAATTAAATTCAAGATATCCTTTTATTTTAGTTCCTCCTATAATTAAAGAAGCATTTTTTTCTAATATTAATTTAAATATATTTTCAAAGAAAAAAAATGATGAAAATATACCACAAGAAGAAAAAGAAAATTTAAATATGAAAGTAAGATATTTAACTAAATTTATAAATGGTATTTTAAGGAAAAAAATATTAAGAACTTCTCCAATTTTTTATGAATTTTTAACTTTAGAACAAGTAGATTTTGAAAAATATAGAAAATATTTAGATGCAAATCCATTTGTTTTAAATTTAACATTAAATAATTTTACTACTATGAAAGGAGAAATGAAAGTAAGTTTAAATAAAGATAAAGCAGTATATGTAAATAATCTTTTAAGAATATTGATTCCTACTACAGATTTACATAATAAATTAAAAAATTCATTTAATTTATTAATAAATGATTTAAATTTAATTTCAACACATATGAAAGAAATAAGTGTTTTATATGAAAAATTAACAATCCAAGCAAAAGATATAAAACAAAGTAATGAAGTTCAAAAAATATATTCTACTTTAAAAGATATTTTCTCAAGTTATTCTTCAAATTATTCAAATCAAAGTAAATTTTTCAAAGAAGATTTTTGGGAATTTTTTAATTATATGAATATGGAATTTAGTGAATTAGATACTATAATTAAACAATTTCAAAATCAAAGACTTGAATATGAAACTTTTGCAAATAATTTAAATTTAAAAAAAGAACAATTATTTATTAGTAAAGATATAAGTAAATGGGAAGTTAAACAAGGAACTGAAAATCAAATTCCTTTATATCAAAATGATAAAAAAAAAGCATTTGAAGAAATGTGTTATAAAGAAACTAAAGTTATTGATGCTGAAAAACAAATAATTGTTATTGCTATTGATACTATTATTAATCAATTTCGAAAGTTAAAAAAATATCAAGGTGAGAGAGTTAAGGTTTTTTGGGAAAGAATGAATAATGAAAAAGAAAATATTTTTGGAGATTTATTTACTTTAATGAAATTGATTACTGTGAAAATAGATGAATAATTATTATTTAAAGTATTTAAATATTTTCAAAATTTTATTATATTTATTTTAATTTAAAATTATTTTTTAAAAATATTCTTTTTTATATAATAGCAAATAAAAATGTCAAAAATAGAAAATAATGATACAAATAATAATGATGAAAATAAAGAAAATATTGATAAAAATATTAAAAAATTAAATAGTTTATTATCCAATTATGAAAGTGAAAAAACAAGAGAAGAAACAATACGAGATAATAAAAATAAAAAACATGTTTCTTTTTTAAAACCAGTATATATATTAATAGATGTTGAAAGTTATAAAAAATATAATGAAGATATTTCAGAAACAAGATTTTATTATAATGTTCCAGAAAAGAAAAAAACAAAAGAAAAAAAAGAAGCACATTGTGAATGTATATTGTTTTAAATTATGAAAATTACATCATTTGATTAATTTCAATAAAGGATTTCTCCTTTCTGATTATAGCAAATTATATATATTATTTATTAAATGTATGTAAATATTATAATTGGAATAGGTTTTTGTTATAACATAAATAAAAATACATAAAAAATAATAAAAAAGATAATATAATTCTAATTTTAAAATAAATTAATAAAAATAATAAAATAAAAAAACTAAATATTAAATTATGGGAACAAACAGTTCAAAAGACATCAAAAAATCATTAAAAGAACAAAACACAAATTTAGCAGAAAGTATATAATCATTAAATATCAATATATAATTTATAAAAAAATAGCACTATCCAAAAATTCCTTCAACTACATATCAATAATAGGTCGAGGTGGATTTGGTAAAGTATGGAAAGTATATTTAAAAAAATATAACAAACACTATGCAATGAAAGAAATGTCAAAATCAAAAATAATAGATAAAAGAAGTGAAAAAAGTGTAAAAAATGAAAGAGATTTATTATCAAAAATAAATCATCCATTCATAATAAATATGCATTTTTCTTTCCAAGACAACGACAATTTATATTTAGTAATGGATTTATTAACAGGAGGGGATTTACGATATCACATATGTAAAAATCGTAAATTTACAGAGGAACAAAGTAAATTTTTCATAGCATGTATTTTATTAGGATTAGAATATTGTCACAAACACAAAATTATACATAGAGATATAAAACCAGAAAATTTAGTTTTAGATTCAAAAGGTTATGTTCACATAACTGATTTTGGTATAGCAAAAATACAACAAAAACATAATTATAAAGAAACAAGTGGTACACCAGGTTATATGAGTCCTGAAGTAATGTTTGGTTTAGATCATACTATTTTAGTTGATTATTTTGCTATTGGTGTTATGGGGTTTGAATTTATGAAAGGTTACAGACCTTATTTAGGTAAAAATAGAAAAGAAATTAAAGAAAAAATTATTAGTCATCAAGCTCATATTAAAAAATCTGATTTGGAAAATAATTGGACTTTTAATTCAGCTGATTTTATTAATAAAATGTTAATTAGAAAACCTTGTTTGAGATTAGGTTATAGAGATTTTTCTGATATTAAAAATCATGATTGGTTTAAAAATTATCCTTGGAAAGATTTATATAAAAAAAATGTTATTTCACCATTTATTCCTTTAAATGGAGATAATTTTGATAGGAAATATTGTAATGCTGTTGAAAAAAATGGAGTTAAAACTCTTGAGAGATATTCACAAATTATTATGAGAGATGATTATAAATCTGTTTTTAATGATTATTATTATTTTAATAGGTATTCTGATGTTATTGATAATGTTTTTGAAAATTTTCATGAAATTATTTATGGGGATAATATTAAGAAAGGTGAATTTGATGAATATAGTTATTCTACTAATTATTCTTTTAGACAAATTAGTCAAGATCAAGTTTTAATGAAAAATGTTTTGGTTAAAAAGAAAAATTTAAAGAAATTAAATAATGAAAATATGGAATTTGGCAATATTAATTTATTTGAAAATTTTATTAGTCAAAGATTACCAAAAAAGAAAAATTCTATTCATATTAAAGCTACTAGTTCTATGAGTGTTGGTACTAATCAAGCTTTTTTTGAAGCTAATAATTATATTAATGATAGGAAAATGAAAAGAAATCAAAGTTTAGTTAATAATTGTGTTTTAGGAAAGGGAAATAATGCAAAAAATTTCATTCATTATGAAAGGAATAGTCAACATCAAAGTAGTCAAAATAATAATAATAATAGTAATGAAATTAGTTTAAGTAAAAAAATGAAAATTAGTCAATCAACAAAATTAATGAAAATAAGTAAGTAATAAATCTAAAAAAATGATATATAAAAATATTTTTTTCATTTATATATAGTTAGTTTGATATATTTTTTTGTTAATTAAATTATTGATTTATAATATAAAATTTATCAAATGATTATTTAATAGTTTAATTTAATAATTATTGTAATTTGACAATTGAAAAATAAAAAATTAATTGATTAATTAATTAAAAAAATATCCTTTAAATAATAATGGAATTGTATTATCTATTAACTTAAATATTCAAACAAATTTATTAAATAAACATTTAAAAAAACCCATATTACCTATTAATAAAAAAAAATTAAAAAATAA
>Ga0256407_10004108_pt1 | contig 24747 bp, 21 predicted proteins | sample RumenRJG_04DNA_FD_193489 | JGI IMG/M metagenome (GOLD analysis project Ga0256407, IMG submission 193489) | Bovine rumen microbial communities from Lethbridge, Alberta, Canada - RJG_04 | ecosystem: Host-associated > Mammals > Digestive system > Stomach > Rumen | place: Canada: Alberta... | reverse complement strand
TGGCAACCTATGTGGAAGACCTGAAAACTACTACGGCGGCAAAAGCCTCGATAGAAAATGAATTGGAGATAGCCCACGGCATACAGATGAGCATGTTGCCGAAAACTTATCCAGCTTTCCCATATCGTAGCGATATTGACATCTATGGACAGGTGACTCCAGCTAAAGCCGTAGGTGGTGACCTTTACGACTTCTTCATCCGCGACGAAAAGCTATTCTTCTGCATTGGAGACGTGTCGGGCAAGGGTGTGCCAGCATCATTGGTCATGGCGGTTACACGTTCGCTGTTCAGGAATATCGCTGCACATACTGCCCACCCGGATAAAATGGTAATGGCACTGAATGAGGCATTGAGCGACAATAACGAGACGTATATGTTTGTTACGCTCTTTGTGGGTGTGCTTGATTTGCAAACGGGTCATCTCAGTTATTCAAATGCAGGTCATGATATGCCGTTGCTGCTGACGGATGACGAGGTAATTGTCTTGTCATGTGATGCCAATGTACCGGCAGGTGTCGTACCTGGCTGGAATTTTACTTGTCAGCAGCTGGAGATGAAGACAGGTACTACTCTTTTCCTCTATACAGATGGTCTTAATGAGGCCGAGGATATCCAACATAATCAGTTCGGAATGGAGCGTATGCAGCAGACAGCAATGAATGCTAGTCGTACCCCTCAGCAGTTTATATCAGTTATGAGAGAAGCGGTGGCGAAGTTTGTGGGAGATGCAGAACAAAGCGACGACCTGACGATGTTAGCCATCCAGTATAAAAAATAACCAGCTATCAGCGAATCATTTAAAGTCCAGTAAGATGATAAACGAGAATTATATATACGTATTGATGTTGGCGACTGCCTTGTCCATCATCATTGTCATGGCTTCTGTCATTATCCCCATTCGTCTTTTTAACTGGAAGCGGTGGAAGGGACTTATCCTGGGACTTGTGTTGCAGCCTATTGTCTGTGCCATTCTGATAGTCTGTGTGTTTATGGGAATCGTTGGCTACACAGAATCCAAGGCGGATCGTCAAAGGGAATCTGCTATGGTCGCCGTGTGCACGGTGCAGACAGATTCTGCAAAAACGGATACGCTGACATGGTATATTAAAGCTGACGATGAATGCTTCCAAGTATATAAAAAAGACATCAAAGCATTTGATGTTATCCGACTTGATCAAGCCAGTGTGGGTGTGGAAGATAGAATTGTCGTTAAGTTTAACGTGAAGAAAAAGCAAGTCGTAGCCACTGATTTTGGTAAGCCTATCAAGGTTGAAAAGGTGGACTGGGACCAGGTGAGAGACTATTTGAACAAGAAATAACATCATCATTTGTAGGTATTTTAAGGTGTAAAGTTGTTAATGTTGAATTTATTTGCTACTTTTGCAGATAAATAATATAAGGTATGAATCTTTCGGAACTGAAGACAGGCGATAAAGCCTATATAGTAAAGGTAAAAGGACATGGTGGTTTCCGCAAACGTATTGTGGAAATGGGCTTCATCAAGGGACAACGTGTGGATGTCTTGCAGAGTGCTCCGTTGCAGGACCCTGTAAAATATCGGGTGATGGGATACGAAGTAAGTCTGAGACGTCAGGAGGCCGAGAAGATTGAGGTGACTGACAACGAGCGTGAAGCTGCAGAAATCAGTGAGCCTCAGAATGTAGCCACCACGGCCCATTATGCTACACATTCTGCTCGTCATACCATTAATGTGGCTTTAGTGGGTAACCCTAATTGTGGCAAGACTTCTCTCTTTAACTTCGCATCAGGTTCCCATGAACGTGTGGGTAACTATAGCGGTGTCACGGTAGATGCCAAAGAGGGCTATGCGGACTTTGAGGGCTATCATCTGAAACTCATTGACTTGCCTGGCACCTATTCGCTGTCGGCTTATTCTCCAGAGGAGTTGTATGTTAGAAAGCAGTTGCTGGAAGATACCCCGGATGTCATTATCAACGTCCTTGATTCTTCGAATATCGAACGTAACCTGTATCTGACTACTCAGTTGATGGATATGCACCTCAGAGTGGTGTGTGCGCTGAATATGTTTGACGAGACGGAGCGCCGAGGTGACCACTTGTCCATTGATACGCTGAGTTCATTGTTGGGTATGCCGATGGTGCCCACGTCGTTTAAGACGGGTAGGGGATTGCCGGAATTGCTGCGTGAGGTGATTCATATCTTTGAGAGTCAGGAGGGACACGACAACTACTATCGTCATATCCATATCAATCATGGACATGAGATAGAGGATGGTATTGCCAATATACAGACGTTCCTGAAAGGCAATGACTTGCTTCGTCTGCGCTATAGCACCCGATGGCTGGCATTGAAACTGCTTGAGAAGGACCAAAAGGCAGAAGAGGTTATAGCATCGCTTCCTGAGAGCAAACAGATATTGGCTGCTCGTGACACGGCCATACATCGTGTGAAAGAGGAGACAGGCAACGACTCGGAAACGGCTATCATGGATGCAAAATACGGTTTTATACGTGGTGCCTTGCATGAGGCCGGCTATGTTGTTGGCGCAAAAGAAGATACTTATAAAACAACCCATAAGCTTGATGCACTGATTACCAATCGTTGGGTTGGTTTCCCCATCTTCTTCTTCATCCTTTATCTGATGTTTGAGGTAACGTTTACCTTAGGACAATACCCGATGGATTGGATTGAAATGGGGGTTGAACGCTTGGGAGAATTGATTGGCGATACGATGTCTGAAGGTCCGTTGAAAGCAATGCTTATCGACGGAGTTATTGGAGGTGTTGGTTCTGTTATCGTATTCCTGCCACAGATTCTGATACTCTATACTTTTATCTCTTTTATGGAGGATTCAGGCTATATGGCGCGAGCAGCATTCATCATGGATAAACTGATGCATGGAATGGGACTGCACGGCAAGTCGTTCATCCCCTTGATAATGGGCTTTGGTTGTAATGTTCCTGCCGTGATGGCAACGCGAACCATTGAGAGCAGACGTTCGAGATTGATTACGATGTTGGTTCTGCCCATGATGTCGTGTTCGGCACGCTTACCTATTTATATTATGATAACAGGCGCCTTTTTCAGTGTTCGTTATCAGAGTCTGGTAATGATTTCGCTCTATGTCGTTGGCATTGTGCTATCCGTTATCATTGCCCGTGTGCTCAGCACGTGGGTTATCAAGGGTGAAGATACTCCCTTTGTGATGGAGTTACCACCTTATCGTTTTCCCACAGCAAAGGCTATTTTTCGTCATACTTGGGAGAAGGGTAAACAATATCTGAAGAAGATGGGTGGTGTCATCCTTGTTGCCAGTATCATCGTGTGGGCATTGGGCTATTTTGGAACGATGGGTGTAGCACCTTCGTTGGAAGAGAGCTTTATCGGATTGTTGGGTAAGAGCATAGAACCGTTGTTTACACCGCAAGGTTTTGATTGGCGTTTGGATGTCAGTCTGATAGCAGGAGTGGGAGCCAAGGAAATTGTAGCCTCAACCATTGGCGTGCTTTATACGGATGACTTCAATTTCAGTCCGTTAACGGCTTATGCCTTCCTGTTGTTCGTTCTCATCTACTTCCCTTGCATCGCCACTATTGTAGCTATCAAGAACGAGAGCGGATCTTGGCGTTGGGCATTTTTCGCAGCATGCTATACAACGGGATTAGCCTGGGTGGTAAGTGCACTGGTTTATCAGATTGGAAATCTCCTTCTCTGACGTCTTCCCTCTGACCTCTTACTTCTCATTCATGGTGATAGGGCTCGCCTTTAATGATGGTGCAGGCTCGATAAATCTGCTCTGTAAAGGTGAGGCGTATCATCTGATGAGAGAATGTCATCTTGGAGAGTGACACTTGTTCGTTGGCTCGCTGATAGACTTCTTTAGAGAAACCATACGGACCTCCGATGATGAAGATAAGGCGACGAGCGGTGTTACGTTTTTGTTCCAGCCAACGGGCAAACTCGATGCTGCGATATTCCTTTCCGTGTTCATCAAGAAGAACAACGGTGTCCGAAGGTTGTAGTTGCTTAAGAATCAGTTCGCCTTCAGCTTGTTTCTGTTGTTCTTCTGTCAGGTTCTTCGTGTTTCTCAGTTCAGGAATGGTGACAACCTCAAAGGGCATGTAGTGATTGATGCGCTCCACATAGTCACTAATGCCTGCAATAAAATGCTTGTTGACGGTCTTACCAACCTGTAAAAGAATTGTTTTCAATATTGATAGTTTATTTTTCGTAATCAGCAAGTCGCTTGGGATTCTTGGGAAACCATCCCTTCAGGACACGCTTGCGCTGGGCAAAGAGTTCACCGATGCCCCATAGTGCTGAGGCTCCGAAGACACCAACAACAGCGGAAACGATAGCATTCTCAATGAATAAGGCTGCGATGATGCATGTCAAACCAATGACTAGATATATCCACCAAGGACGTGTGCCCCAGTAGTATTCAGTCTTGATGACGATGGGATGCCAGATACCGATGGTCAGGAAGGTACAGACAGCAATAATGATTCCTGTGAAATACATAACTTAACGGGTTGTATGGAATCCTTCCAAGTTCTGATAACGACGCTTCATCATGCGCTGATAGATGTTACGCATCCAATAAGGCTCAGTGGCTGTAAAGAAGATGCCAATGATAATCAGTACCCAGTAGGCTGTTGTGGAATCAAAGGCGGCTTCGATGGTAAAGACAACAATAACGGGAGCAAACATGGCTATCATAGAGAGGATGCCTTGCCATTTGTTTTCCATCTGATTCTTGCCTGTAATCTTATCATTAAGGGGTAGGGTGTCCTTGTTGAAAATAGCCAATTGGAAGAGCATGCAATATACAGGACCTGTAGCTGTCAACAGGTAAGCTAGAATCATCAGAATAGAGAACTGCCCCATGATAACGGGTGGCAGTTGCAAGAGTACAGGTAACAGCAGTATAGCACAATAATAATAGTATTTTGCTGTTAGCAATTTCAAGATGTTCTCCTCATGAACCATCAACATGTCGATATAATTGCCTTCAGGACACATCACCTTGGTAAGGTTTGTGGCTCCAAAGAAGATGAAGGCATAGAGGCAAAGGAAGTTGCGGGCAAAGTCACCTTGATAGATACTGCCAAAAGCGATGGTTAGTGAGAAGAAGGTGATGAAACACAAACCCTGAATAAAACGAGTACGGATAGCCTTGTTACGCATGGTGCTCTTGATTTCCAGTTTCAGGTATTCGCCAATTTGTCCGAAACGATTCAGGGCCTTGAACTCAGAAACATGTTTAAGCTTTGTATTCTCTTTCTTAGAGACCTCGTCATAGATGAGTTGCATCTGCAGTCTTCTGTTGATGCAGAATAGGATAGTAAAGAGTGTTGCAAATAGGAAGAAGATAAGCCAAAGACCACCATACGACTGCACAAAGTCAACGAGACTATCAGTGAAAACATCAATCGTGTCATCGTCCAGAAAGATGAAAGGACCGATTAATGCACCATAGAATACGATAGGTAAAGCCCACCAAAAGATATTATGATTGACCAAGGTACGAACAAGCAGATACCACTGGCTATTGACAACAATCATCAGATGGAGCAGGAAAAGCATTCCAATAGCTGCCCAACCTGACAGTCCTCCACACCACACGACAAAGACGTAAGGTAGGAAGGTGACCATCCAAAGGAGATTGCCCAAGTCGAGAACCTGCGAGACAAGGAAGCATTCAACAGCGGTAAACTTGCTGATAGGTGTGAGCAGATAGGGCTTGACAAGCATCAGAGGCGTCTGCTGCGTGGCAAAACGACCAGAAAAGTCGAAGATAAGGAAGAAGGGCATGATATAAAATATCATTTCGGGCACATCTTCCTTTGCTGCCAGCCATCCGAAGAAGGTGCCAAGGGCAAGAAATTCGATCGCTAAGATACTTATCACTATATATCCGATGAGCTTGCCATACTGGTTGGCTTCAAACATCGGATGACGTTTCTCGCTCAATTTGGTGTTCTTCCTAAGCAGGAAGAATAGTTGAATCTTATTCATTATCTGAGGTCTATGATTTCTGCTGAAGGAAAGTCCTTGGAGTTGAATCGGAAGGTTCCATCAGCAATGTTTGTCTTCTTGAAATTCTTGATATCTATTGTTGTCCACCCTTTTTGCTGCTTCATGCGAATCTGAGAAGGAGTATACGATTTCTGATTGATGATGATATACATCTCGTTGATACCTTTCTTGTCTGTAGCTTTCAGATGTACCTCAAAATTCGCACCTTTCTTCGTCATTGTATAAGTATATCCTTTCTTATACATGTAGATGAAGTTATAGGGGTTAATGGCAGCAAGCTCTGCTTCAGTAGGATTCGACACATTAACCTCATCGTTATCCTTCATATACGTCCACTGGGTTTTTCCGTCAAACCAGATAGTGGCTTGTGGCGTAGATGCATGAAACTTCTTGCCCTTAATGGCAATGGTTCCGCTGGCATTCATGTTGTTACCCTTGATGGTAAAAGAGGCAGAGGCACCTGCTTTGTTGGATACCGTTGCCGCGGTCTTGTCAAGCACTTGCTTGGCTGTCTGTCCGTATGATACTACAGCGAAGAGTAGCATCAACAAAATCATCTTTATCCTCTCCATTGTAATAATAGATTTTCAAGACTGTTTTCATCCATGATTAATACTTCGCGTGGCTTTGAACCGTGAGCTGCCCCTACAATTCCTGCCTTTTCTAACTGGTCCATCAATCGACCAGCGCGGTTATATCCAATAGCAAACTTACGTTGAATCAAACTTGTGCTTCCACTCTGTTCGCGGACAATCAGACGAGCTGCATCTTCGAACATCGGGTCAAGATGCTGCATATCCACATCGCGACTCTCACCACCTTCACCCTCGTCAGTGTCAGGCTCAGGCAACTCAAAGGCTGAAATATATCCTTGTTGCTGGGCAATGAACTGGTTGATACGCTCAACCTCAGGAGTGTCAACAAAGGCGCATTGAACACGAACGGGCTCACCACCATTCAAATAAAGCATATCACCACGACCAATCAACTGCTGTGCACCTGGACGGTCCAGAATGGTACGCGAGTCAATCATGGCACCTACGCGGAATGCGATACGGCTTGGGAAGTTTGCTTTAATGGTACCAGTGATGATATTTGTAGTAGGACGCTGGGTGGCAATAATCATGTGAATACCTACGGCACGTGCCAACTGAGCAATACGTGCGATAGGCAACTCTACTTCCTTGCCCGCTGTCATTATCAAATCACCGAACTCATCGATAACCACCACGATATAAGGCATAAAGCGATGACCATGTTCTGGATTCAACTGACGATCAATGAATTTCTTGTTATACTCCTTGATGTTACGAGCTTGCGCAACTTTCAGCAAGTCGTAACGGGTGTCCATCTCCTTACACAACGAGTTCAATGTACGGATAACCTTTGTAACATCAGTGATGATAGGCTCTTCACCTTCATCGGGCACTTTTGCAAGGAAATGCTTTTCGATGGAAGAATATACGCTGAACTCAACTTTCTTCGGGTCTACCAACACAATTTTCAGTTCTGCAGGATGCTTCTTATATAATAAAGAGGTGATGATAGCGTTCAGTCCAACAGACTTACCTTGACCAGTAGCACCAGCAACTAGCAAGTGGGGAGCTTTTGCCAAGTCGAACATGAATACCTCATTGGTAATAGTCTTACCAACTGCACAAGGCAGTTCCATCGTTGACTCCTGAAACTTCTTCGAATTCAGGATGCTTTCCATCGATACGGTGCTTGGCTTCGCATTTGGAACCTCAATACCAATGGTTCCTTTACCAGGTATGGGAGCGATGATACGAATTCCGAGTGCAGAAAGACTCAATGCTATATCGTCTTCTAGGTTACGTATTCTTGAAATACGAACACCAGGAGCAGGAGTTATCTCGTATAGAGTGATGGTTGGACCTACTGTTGCCTTGATACTGCTGATTTCAACTCCGAAGTTGCGCAACACATCCACGATACGGTTCTTGTTGGCAGTCTGTTCCGCCATATCGATATAAGGCTTACCATCGTCCTCATATTTCTTCAGCAAATCAAGGGTGGGATAGTGGTAGTTCTCCAAATCGCGCTTGGGATCGTATGGCGTACTGATATCACCATAGTTGCCAACGAGATTGTTGCCTTTGGCTGCTTCTTCCTCAGAAACTTCTTCAATCTCCATGTCAATGTCGTTGTCATTCTCATTGCTGTTGACGTTGTCATTATTTGGAGTGACAACAGTTTCGATAACCTCTTCTTCATGTTCAGGAGTTCTTATATCATCGAATTCAACAACTTGTTCTTGTGGATCATCAAACACATCTGGATCTTCCAATGTGTTTAAGACATCTGGTTTCTCATCTTCGGAATCTCCTTTTCCAATATGTATTTCCATTGGAATCTTCTTCAGATATCGCAAAGGGTTGAACATTTTGCGGAGAATGATGACTGTCTCCATACTCAGATAGGTAAGGAAAGCAATGGCGCACAGAGCAAGCACTGCCACCAGTCCAGGAACACCTATCAATCCTTCTATCTGCTGACTGACTGCTAATCCGTGATCACCACCAGGATTGTAGCAGGCATCCTCGAAGAAAGGCACTAGGAACTTGGCCATCGTGATAGAAGACCAGATCATGACAAGTGTCAAACACATAAACCATTTCAGTAATTTAACCTGATAGGCTCGCATGAGTCTGACCGATACCAGCAGTATAAATACAGGGATGAGGAATGCAGCCAAACCGAAACAACGCTTGATGAAGAACCACGCAGCATAAGCTCCCAGAGAACCACAGGCGTTCTGGAATTCTTGATTCTGATTCAGAATCTCACCAGCACGTGGCACTTCTATCATACTTTGGTCTGCTTCACCTGTTACTAAGAACGAAGCGAAGGCCCATGTTAAGTAGCCTGCAATGAATAGTAGACAAAAACCAAGCACAAAATTAATGCGCTCGTTATGGAAGATGTTATCTATGCCGATGGCTTGTTGAAAGCTTGTTGACTTCTCCGAAACCTTAGTTGTTTTCTTTTTTGCCATATTTTCTTTTTAAATAATGTGCAAAATTACAAATAAAAACTTAGATTTCATCATAAATCTGCCGTTTTTTATTTTTTTTGCATTACCTTTGTCGCCCAAATGAAGAAAACCATCTATCATAAATACGACAAACAAAGAATACCCGATTTGCCCAAAGTCTTGTTTGAGGGGCGAATCGTAGTGATATTGACAGAGTCTGAGGCCCAGAAAGCTGTTGATTATCTCTTGTCGCAACCTATTTTGGGCGTAGATACTGAAACAAGGCCCTCATTCAAGAAAGGACGTGCCAATAAAGTTGCTTTGTTGCAGGTGGCTAGCCATGAAATTTGTTTTCTGTTTCGTTTGAACCAGTTAGGCATCTCACCAGCTGTTAAACGGCTTTTAGAAGATAAAAGTGTTCCTAAGATTGGGCTTTCGTGGCACGATGACCTGAATATGCTTCATAAATCAGGCGAATTCGAGACGGGCTATTTTATTGATTTGCAGAACCATGTTCGTGAGATAGGTGTAGAGGATTTGAGCCTTCAGAAACTCTATGCCAACTTCTTCGGACAGAAGATTTCAAAACGGGAACGGCTGACCAATTGGGAAGCTGATATCTTGAACGATAAACAGAAACAATATGCTGCTACGGATGCGTGGGCTTGCATTATGCTTTATGAAGAGCTCATGCGGCTTGAGGAAACGGGCGATTACGAACTAATTAAAACAGTAGAGGATGTACAAGCAGATTCAGTTGCGTAAAGGTAAGGATGAGAGTCTTCGACGTTTTCATCCATGGGTATTCTCTGGTGCCATCCAGAGCATGGACGAGGGTATAGAAGAAGGTGAAATCGTGCGTGTGGTTACTAATACTGGCGATTTTATCGCGGTTGGTCATTTCCAGCAGGGCTCTATTGCTGTGCGTGTCTTGTCTTTCTCTGATGTGCAGATTGATGAAGAATTCTGGCATTCTCGTCTTTCTTCTGCTTTGCAGATGCGCCAAGCCATTGGTATTGCTGACAATCCAAACAACAATACCTATCGTTTGGTACATGGTGAGGGAGATCATCTTCCAGGTCTGATTATTGATGTGTACGGGCAGACGGCTGTCATGCAAGCCCATTCTATCGGTATGCATCTGTGTCGTAAGGAGGTCGCTCAAGTGCTGAACAAGGTGATGGAATCGCGCATTTCACATATTTATTATAAGAGTGAGACGACGCTTCCGTTTATGACAGCCGATGATATGAATGGTTTTCTCATTGGTGGCAGTGATGATAATATTGCAACGGAGAATGGTTTGAAGTTCCGCGTTGATTGGCTGAAGGGTCAGAAAACGGGCTTTTTCGTTGATCAGCGTGAAAATCGTTCGTTACTTGAGAAGTTCTCTAAGGGTAAGCGTGTGTTGAACATGTTCTGTTATACAGGTGGCTTCTCATTCTATGCCATGCGTGGTGGCGCAGAGTTGGTTCATAGCGTTGACAGCAGTGGTAAGGCCATCGAACTGACGAAACAGAATGTGGAACTGAATTTTCCCAATGACTCTCGTCACGAAGCCTTTTGTGAAGATGCGTTTAAGTATTTGGAGCGTGCTGGCTCTAACTATAACCTCATTATTCTTGATCCGCCTGCCTTTGCCAAGCATCGTGGCGCTTTGCATAATGCGCTGAAGGGCTACACCCGTTTGAACCAGAAGGCTTTCGAGAAAATAGAGAAGGGTGGTATCCTCTTCACATTCTCTTGCTCGCAGGTGGTCACAAAAGACCATTTCCGCAATGCAGTATTCACAGCTGCAGCTCTTGCTAAGCGTAAGGTGCGCATCCTGCATCAGTTGCATCAGCCTGCTGATCATCCTATCAATATCTATCATCCTGAGGGTGAATACCTGAAGGGCTTGGTGCTCTATGTGGAGTAAAGTATCTGCATATATCAATAAACATAAACTGCTTAATGCCAATGATTTGTATATTGTTGCTTTGAGTGGTGGTGCGGATAGCGTTGCTTTGCTTTTATTGTTAAAAGAAGGTGGTTTCAACGTACATGCGGCTCATTGCAATTTCCTTCTTCGGGGTTCGGAGTCTGATCGCGATGAGGCTTTTTGTGTAGATCTTTGTCGACAGTTGGGTGTTGAACTGCATCGTGCTCATTTTGCTACGCGAGAATATGCGGAAGCACATAAAGTGAGCGTCGAGATGGCTGCTCGTGAGCTGCGATATAATTGGTTTGAACAGCTGAGAAAGGATATTGGGGCGGTTGGAATTTGTGTGGCTCATCATCGCGATGACTCAGTGGAAACGGTACTTTTAAATATGATTAGGGGTACCGGGTTGCGTGGTTTAACGGGCATTCAGCCTCGAAATGGTTATGTCTTGCGCCCACTTTTATGCGTTTCAAGGGATGAAATCGAGCATTTCTTGGCAAAAAGGGGGCAAAAGTACGTAATAGATAGTACTAATTTAGAAACCGATGTGAAGCGAAACAAGGTTCGCCTGCAAGTTCTTCCTTTGCTTCGTACGCTCAATCCTGCTGTTTCTGATAACATTCAGCGAATGGTCGAAAATGTGGCAGAAGCGCAAATAGTCTTGGATTCCTTGTTGGACAACTTTAAAAAACATAACACACTTGAACTTAGCGAGTTGGAAAAATATGGTTCGAGTGAATATGTAATATATGAATGGCTTAAAAACTATGGTTTTAACGGCACTCAAGCACGACAGGTTTTAGAGGCAGAAACTGGTAAAATCATGAGTTCTTCGCAAGGCTATGATGTCTTGAAAGATCGTGAGCGATTGATTATCGAACGCACATTGAAACCCTTTAATCCAATGCGAATTCCTGAGGAAGGAATGTATGTCTTGGATGAGAAAATGCGGCTTTCGTTACGTAAATGTGCTGCTTATGTGTCAAAAAAACCGTTTATTGCCACGTTTGATGCTCAAAAAGTGGTGTTTCCGCTTACTGTTAGAAGAGTCGAGGAAGGAGACTGGATGATTCCCTTTGGTATGAGGGGACGTAAATTGCTGAGCGACTTAATGACTGACCGTAAAATGACTGTTTTTGAGAAGCGTCGCCAGTTGGTTGTCGTTGATGCTCAGGACGTTATCGTATGGGCAGTGGGTCTTAGGATAGCCGATTCTGTTGCTGTTGCTGAAACTACCCAGTCTGTATTGGAACTCATTTTAACATTTTAGCACGGGTGATATTTGGCGGTTTGAAATAAAATGCTTACCTTTGCAAACAATTTTGCGAGAGTAAGCTTTACCTCGCATGTTAAAAAGAAATAGTAAAAGATAATATCGATATTTATGACAAAGAGATTTGCCGAACATAACGGCTTGAATTTGACGCAGGTAAACAATGATGTCCTGCAGACATGGAAGGAGAATAACATCTTTTGGCGCTCTGTGACTGAGCGTGAAGGTTGTCCACAATTCGTGTTCTTCGAGGGGCCTCCATCAGCCAATGGTCACCCAGGAATTCATCACGTGCTGGCGCGCAGCATCAAGGATACCTTCAACCGCTATAAGACCATGAAGGGCTTTCAGGTCAAGCGTAAAGCCGGTTGGGACACTCATGGACTGCCCGTAGAGCTGGGCGTCGAAAAAGAACTGGGTATCACCAAGGCCGACATTGACAACAAGGAGAGCGACAAGTATATCTCTACGGAGGACTACAACAAGAAGTGTCGTGAGAATGTGATGATGTACACTGCTGAGTGGCGTGAACTGACCGAGAAGATGGGTTATTTCGTTGACCTGGACAATCCCTACATCACCTACGACAACAAGTATATTGAGACGCTGTGGTGGCTGCTGAAGCAGTTCTACAAGAAGGGTCTGCTCTATAAGGGTTATACCATCCAGCCCTATTCGCCAGCTGCAGGAACGGGACTTTCCTCGCACGAGTTGAACCAGCCCGGTTGCTATCGCGATGTGAAGGACACAACGTGTACCGCCCAGTTTAAGATGAAGAATCCGAAGCCCGAGATGGCTCAGTGGGGTACTCCATACTTCCTAGCTTGGACGACCACACCTTGGACACTAGCTGCCAACTCAGCCCTTTGCGTAGGTCCGAAGATTGACTACGTGGCTGTGCAGACCTATAATCCCTATACTGCCGACAAGGTAACGCTGGTGCTGGCCGAGGCTCGTTTGAATGCCTATCTGCCCGCTGAGGGTGCTATTACCGACGGTGGTGAACTGCCTGAATATAAAAAAGGTGAGAAGTTGATTCCTTATCGCATCGTGGCTCGCTACAAAGGTACTGACCTCGTCGGCATGGAATACGAACAGCTGATGCCTGCCATCAAGCCGATGGGCGATGCCTTCAAGGTGATTCCCGGTGACTATGTAACCACGGACGATGGTGCTGGTATCGTACATATTGCGCCCAACTTCGGTGCTGACGATGCCTTCGTAGCCAAGAAGGCTGGAATCTGTCCGATTGTTCTGATTGACAAGAAAGGTCAGGAGCGTCCTGTTGTTGACCTGCAGGGTAAGTACTTCGTCATTGAAGATCTCGACCCAGAGTTTGTCAAGAACTACGTGAACGTTGAGGAATGGAACAAGTTCGCTGGTCGTTATGTGAAGAATGCCTATGACGAGACGCTGACCGACAAGGACGAGACGCTGGATATCAGCATCTGCATGGATCTGAAAGCTCAGAACAAGGTGTTCAAAATTGAGAAGCACATCCACAACTATCCCCACTGTTGGCGTACCGATAAGCCAGTGTTGTACTATCCGTTGGATTCGTGGTTTATCAAGTCGTCAGCTTGCAAGGAACGCATGTCAGAACTGAACAAGACCATCAATTGGCAGCCTGAGTCAACCGGTACAGGCCGTTTCGGCAACTGGCTCGACAACCTGAACGACTGGAACTTGAGCCGTAGCCGTTTCTGGGGTACACCGCTGCCTATCTGGCGTTCAGAGGACGGCGAGGAAATCTGCATCGGCAGCGTAGAAGAGCTCTATAACGAGATGGAGAAAGCCGTCAAGGCTGGTGTGATGAAATCGAACCTTTTGAAGGATCAGGGCTTTGTGCCTGGCGATATGAGCAAGGAGAACTACGACAAGATTGACCTGCACCGTCCTTATGTGGATTATATTGTGCTGGTCAGCGAGAGTGGCAAGCCCATGAAGCGAGAGACCGACCTGATTGACGTTTGGTTCGATTCTGGTTCGATGCCTTACGCACAGGTACACTATCCTTTCGAGAATGCCGAACTCATCGACAAGAACATCGCTTTCCCCTGCGACTTTATCAACGAGGGTGTTGACCAGACGCGTGGATGGTTCTTCACTTTGCACGCCATCGCTACGATGATTTTCGACAGCGTAGCCTTCAAGAACGTTATCTCCAGCGGTCTTGTGCTCGATGCCAAGGGCAATAAGATGTCAAAGCATGTGGGTAACGTGGTCAATCCGTTTGAGATGATTGACAAATACGGTTCTGACGCGGTGCGCCTGTATATGATGACCAATAGCGAACCTTGGGATAACCTGAAGTTCGACCCAGAGGGTGTTGCTGAAATCAGCCGTAAGTTCTTTGGCACCTTATATAATACGTATTCGCTCTTTGCGATGTATGCCAACGTGGATGGCTTCGACCCGCAGACACCACAGATTCCCGTCAGCGAGCGTCCTGAGTTTGACCGTTGGATTCTCTCTTGTCTGAACTCGCTGGTTCAGGGCGTTCAGCAGGAGATGGACGGCTACGATCCTACACGTGCAGGCCGCCTTATCGATGCCTTTGTCGATGAAGACCTCTCTAACTGGTACGTTCGTCTGAATAAGAAACGCTTCTGGGGCAAGGAGATGGACAACGACAAGTTGGCAGCCTATCAGACGCTGTACGAGTGTCTGATGACTGTTGCCAAGCTGTTAGCTCCGTTCGCTCCGTTCTTTGCCGACCAGTTGTATAAGGACCTCGGTGGTGCTTTGGATAGCGTCCATCTCGATAAATTCCCTGAATTCAACGCTGCTCTCGTCAATAAAGACCTAGAAGAGCGTATGAACATTGCCCAGCGTATTACCACCGTTGTGCTGTCATTGCGTAAGAAGGAAGGCATTGCCGTGAAGCAGCCGTTACAGACACTGATGATTCCTCCCGTTGACAATGCGCAGCGTGAAGCCATCGAGACGGTGAAGGACATCTTCCTGCAGGAAGTGAACGTCAAGGAGGTGAAGTTCGTGGAGGGTGCCGGTATTCTGGTGAAGAAGGTGAAGTGTAACTTCCGTACGATGGGTAAGAAGTTCGGCAAGGACATGAAGGCCGTAGCTGCTGCTGTTGCCGCCCTCACTCAGGAACAGATAGCCGAGCTGGAAGCCAACGGCAAGTTGCAATTGGGTAGCTATGAAATCTTGGCTGAGGACGTTGAAATCATCAGCGAGGACATTCCTGGCTGGCTCGTTGGCAACGACGGCAACCTGACCGTCGCTCTCGATATCACACTGACCGATGAGCTGCGTGCTGAGGGTATGGCTCGCACATTAGTGAATCGCATTCAGAATATGCGTAAGAAGAGTGGACTGGAAATCACCGACCACATCCGCGTGAGCATCGAACCCAACGAGGCATCCACGAAGGCTGTCGAGGCCTTTGGCGACTATATTGCCCGTCAGGTATTGGCCGACGACTTGAAGTTGGAGGCTAACGATGGTCAGGCAGTTGAATTCGACGACTTTAATCTGAATATTCAAATAACAAAAATCTAATAATTATGGCAGAAAAAACTCGTTACTCAGACGAGGAACTCGAGGAGTTCCGTGAGATTATCAATGAGAAACTGGCTTTGGCCAAGCGTGACTACGACCAGATGATGAGAGTCCTCATGAATCAGGATTCAAACGATGTTGACGATACATCACCAACGTATAAAGCGTTGGAAGAGGGTAGTGCTACACAGTCAAAAGAAGAGATCATTTCGCTGGCTGCTCGTCAGCAGAAGTTCATCCAGGGACTGAAAGCTGCTCTGACACGTATCGAAAACAAAACCTACGGCATCGACCGTATCACGGGAAAGTTGATTCCAAAAGAGCGACTTCGCGCTGTTCCTCACGCTACGCTGAGCGTAGAGTCGAAGATGGCAGGCAAGAAGTAATTTAAATGACGAACAAGAACATAGCGAAAAGAGGATGGCTGGCTGCGCTCATCGTCGTAGCTATCCTTGTTATCGACCAAGTCATAAAGATTTGGGTCAAGACCCACATGACGCTCCATGAGCAGATAGAAATCTTCTCATGGTTTAAAATAGTGTTCATCGAAAACAATGGCATGGCTTACGGCATGGAGATTGGTTCCAAACTGGTGCTTAGTCTTTTCCGTGTCGTTGCCGTCAGTGTTTTGGGCTATTATATTGCCCAACAGGTCAGAAAACAGGCTCGTTATGGTTATCTCATCTGCCTGTCTATGGTCATGGCCGGAGCGGCTGGCAACATCTTCGACTCGATGTTCTACGGTCTCATTTTCAATGCCAGTTCCGAGTTCTACACCAGCTATTTCGTACCTTTCGGAACTGGTTATGCTTCGTTCTTGATGGGCAAGGTGGTAGATATGTTCTACTTCCCCCTTATCGTTACGACTTGGCCTGATTGGGTTCCGATGTTTGGCGGACAGCCTTATGTGTTCTTCAGTCCGGTCTTCAACTTTGCTGATGCTTCCATCTCTGTGAGTGTCGTGCTCGTTTTGCTCTTCTATCGTAAGGAAATCAGTGAGATAACGCTCAAGAAGAAAACGGAAACTGCGGATGAAGCATAGTTCTCTCTACATATTTGTCTTGATGCTGGCAGCAGCTTGTACGCCCAGTGTGCCAAAGCAGTATATCCAACCAGATGAAATGGAGGATATTCTCTTTGACTATCATGTGGCACAGGCTATGTCGAAGACAACGGGTAGTGGGGATTATGAATACAACAAGCAACTCTATATTGATGCCGTGTTGAAGAAATACGGGATTAGCGAGGCTGACTTCGATTCATCGTTGGTTTATTACTATACCCGTGCAGACAAGTTTCGCGATATCTATGCTCATGTAAGCGAACGCCTGAACGAAGAAGCCAAGCTTTTGGGCGCTTCAGTCGGCGATATCAGTCGTTATTCGCAGTATAGTGCTACGGGCGATACAGCCAACATTTGGTCTGGTATTTCTGATGCCTTGCTCATTCCACGTCCTACGCAGAACCGTGTTGATTTTACTATAAAGGTAGATACAACTTTCCATTTGGGCGACTCATTCATGTTCCAGTTTATGACGGAGTATCTTTACCAGAGCGGTTCAAAGGACGCAGTGGGGTGCATTGTTACTAAGTATGAAGGCGACAGCATAATCCAGACCACCAACCACGTTTCCGTTTCTGGCCTTTCACAGATTCGTGTTCCGGCCAATCGCGAGAAGCTGTTGAAGGAAATGCGAGGCTTTATCTATCTGAACGATGGCGGTGACATCTCTGAAACACGTAAGATGATGTATATCAGTCAGCTACAACTTATCCGATTCCATTCAAAAGAAATACTGAAAGTCGATGAAACAGCAAAGAAAGACTCCGCACAGGCGGATAGCATGCAACGAGTTAATAACCCTGGAGGGACAATGCCAGACACTTTGCGTCGTCGAATTATCGGAAGACGGCAGGGTGGAACGCCATTACCCCCTTCAGCAGGAGCTGGCATACACCGAGTGGATGCAAGGCCGCTTGAGTTTAAGGAAAGACGCTGACGGTGTCATTCGATTATATAAGGATGATAATTTAATTAACTAAAAAGATAAAACTATGAATTTGAAAGTACGTTTAGCGGTCATGAACTTCTTGGAGTTCGCCGTTTGGGGAGCCTATCTAACATGTATGGGTAACTATCTGGGAATAGCTGGATTAGGTGAGAAAATTTCTTGGTTTTATGCTATTCAAGGTATTGTGAGTATCTTCATGCCAACACTAATGGGAATTGTGGCAGATAAGTATATTCAGCCTCAGCGCCTGTTAGGTCTCTGCCATCTGTTGGCTGGTGGATTTATGATTGGCTGTTGGTGGATGGGTGAACAAGCTGGCTTTGGCAATGAATTGCCTGACAAGTCGCTATTCATTGCACTCTATACGTTAAGTGTAGCTTTCTATATGCCAACTATTGCACTTACCAATACAGCGGCTTTCTCTATTTTGAAGAAAAACGGGTTAGATACCGTTAAGGATTTCCCGCCTATTCGTGTGTTGGGAACCGTTGGCTTCATCGCTACTATGTGGTTTGTTAACTGTGCCTACATCGATGATAGCGGCTTCGGTTTCACATTGGCAGAGAATGCCCGTAAGTTCCAGTACACTTACATGCAGTTCTTTGTGTCAGGTATATTGAGTCTCGTACTCTTTGCTTACTGCTTCACGTTGCCTGAGTGCAAGTTGGAGAAGAGAGAAGGCAAGGTTTCGCTTGCTGAGAGCCTTGGTCTCAATGCTTTCAAACTCTTTAAGCGTCGCCAGATGGCTCTGTTCTTCATCTTCTCAGCACTGCTGGGAATGTGTCTGCAGGTTACCAATGGTTTCGCTGGGCCTTTCCTTACCAGCTTTAAGGGCGTTCCTGAGTTTGCCGATTCCTTCGCAGCCAACAATGCCACACTGCTTACCTCTATCTCGCAGATGAGTGAGGCATGCTGCATTTTGCTTATCCCCTTCTTCCTGAAGCGCTTTGGTATCAAGGTGGTTATGCTGATGTCACTCTTCGCTTGGGTATTCCGTTTCGGCTTCTTCGGAATTGGTAATCCTGCTATGCCAGGTGTTATCTTCTTTATCCTCTCCTGTGTCGTTTACGGTGTCGCCTTCGACTTCTTCAATGTGTCAGGTGGTATCTTCGTCGATCAGGAGTGTGCTCCTGATATTAAAGCTTCGGCTCAGGGCTTGTTTATGATGATGACCAACGGTCTTGGTGCTACTATCGGAACATTGACTGCAGGTGAGATTGTCAATAGCTTCTGCTCATGGCAAGACTTCGTTGTCAATGGCGAGAAGCAGAGCTTCCTCGTTGGCGATTGGCAGACCTGTTGGTTTGTCTTTGCCGCCTTTGCTTTGGTAGTTGGAGTCACCTTCGCTTTGGTTTTCAAACCAGAGAAGAAACCAATTGGTGAGATTAAACATTAAATTTACTTCGCTCAGAACGATTTAGTAATAATATGAAAGAGGTTCGGTTTTTCTTTGTGCCCGATGCTGCCACCAGCACAGAGCTGCCTCCTGACGAAGGTCAGCACGCCATGCGTGTACTTCGTCTGAAGGCTGGCGATGAGATGATGCTGATGGATGGCAAGGGCGTGTTCTATCGGGCAGAAGTGACCTTGGCTCACACGCATCATTGCTGCTACGAGATTAAGGAAACCTTGCCTCAAGAGCGTCAATGGCAGGGCGAGATACATTTGGCCATAGCGCCCACGAAGCTTATGGATAGAATGGAATGGATGACGGAGAAAGCTGTTGAAATCGGCATCGACCGTTTGTCCTTCCTGAACTGTCAGTTCTCTGAGCGTCGGGTGGTCAAGGTGCCTCGCATCATGAAGATTGTCATTTCCGCTGTCAAGCAGAGCCACAAGGCTTGGGCGCCAGAGGTTAGCGAGATAACCGCTTTCGACAAGTTCATTGCCAAACCTTGTTCTGCCCGCAAATATATTGCCCATTGCTACGAAGAGATTCCTCGTACCTATTTATTCGACGAGTTGCGCAAGCCTTCCGATATTCAGGATGCCGTCGTGCTTGTTGGTCCAGAGGGCGATTTCTCTATCGATGAGGTGCGCAAGGCTGTTGCCGCAGGCTATCAGTCTGTGCATTTGGGCAAGAGTCGTCTTCGCACAGAGACAGCAGGTCTTTCTGCCGTCATGATGATGCAGCTTGCTAAGTGATGAATGAAGAATTAAAAATGATAATTCATTAATTAAACTAAGATATGACTGATGAAAAGATTATGGCTACCATCAAACCCGATGGGGAGTGCTGGCAGCCGGAACTGGAGAAAATGCCTCGTAAACAGCTCGAGGAGCTGCAAGTAAAGAAACTTAAGGACACGATTAAAGTCTGTCTGCAATCGCCTTTCTATAAGAAGCGCTTGGGCGAGTTAGGCATTACGGCAGATTCCATTAATAGTCTTGAGGATCTGCGTAAGATTCCGTTTACTACCAAGCAGGAACTGCGCGACAACTATCCTTACGGATTGGTCGGCGGCAATTTAGACGATGCCGTTCGTATTCACTCTACCAGTGGTACAACGGGCAATCCTTGTGTTGTTGTTTACTCCGAGCACGATATTTGCTCTTGGGCTAACATGATAGCCCGCAACCTCTATATGGTTGGATGTCGCAAGAGTGATGTGTTCCAGAATTCATCGGGTTATGGAATGTTTACCGGTGGACTTGGTTTCCAGTACGGTGCCGAATGGCTCGGTGCTATGACCGTTCCTGCAGCAGCTGGTAACTCGAAGCGCCAGATCAAGTTCATCAAGGACTTCGGAACCACCTGCCTCCACGCCATTCCTTCCTATGCCATCCGTTTGGCAGAAGTATTCCAAGAGGAGGGGATAGACCCCCGTTCCACCAAGCTCCGCACTTTGTGTATTGGTGCCGAGCCCCATACCGAAGAGCAGCGTCGTCGTATTGAGCGCATGTTGGGCGTCAAGGCCTACAACTCGTTCGGAATGACCGAGATGAACGGTCCTGGTGTAGCTTTCGAGTGTAAGTATCAGGACGGCATGCACCTTTGGGAAGATAACTATATCGTCGAGATTGTTGATCCAGACACCCTCGAACCCGTGCCCGATGGCGAGATTGGCGAGATGGTGCTGACCACGCTCGACCGTACCATGATGCCTATCCTTCGTTATCGTACTCGCGACCTTACCCGCATCATTCCTGGCGAGTGCAAGTGCGGACGAACACACCGCCGCATCGACCGCATCAAGGGTCGTACCGACGATATGTTCATCATCAAGGGTGTTAATGTATTCCCGATGCAGGTTGAGAAGATACTTGTTCAGTATCCAGGCTTGGGCAGCAATTATCTTATCACCCTAGATACCGAGGACGACAACGACATCATGACCGTCGAAGTTGAGTTGGATGGTCTGAACACCGACGTCTTCCCCGAGTTACAGAAGATGACGAAGGACATTCAGCGTGCTTTGAAGGATGAGATTCTGCTCACACCTCGTGTCAAACTCGTCAAGAAGGGCTCACTTCCTGTTAGCGAAGGCAAGGCCGTTCGTGTGAAAGATCTTCGTCCCGGTCGCGGATAAACAGTTTTCGCTATGAGAAGAATTCTATTAGCGGCAACATTCTTTTTGGCACTTGGCTCGTCGGCACAGACTTCGATGAGTCAGGTGCTTAAGCAAATGCCTGACTCCATTGTTCCGTATCTTTCGGAAAACAACAAGCTCGATTTGATTGACTTCCTCGATTCAAATATGAAGGCCGAGGTACACAATCAGCTGGAGGGCAAGACCGAACTCCTTTCGTTGACGGAGCGCGCTGCCGTTTTACAACTCAACGAAGCAACCCGTCTCGATTTCCGTCTGCTCGATGTCGCAGAACCCGTTGACAGTGCCAACCAGATTCTTTGTCTCATCAGCACCTATGGCTCCGATATCCGCGATAGTCAGTTGACGTTCTATTCCGCTGGTTGGCGTAAACTCGATGCGGCTCCATATATCACGCTGCCTGCTGAGATGTTTACGGCCTCTTTCTCTGACGATGAGAAACAACCCGTTCTTACGCTCACGATGGCTCATCCGCTCGACCGACCAGCCAACGAAGAACAAAAGCCATTGAAGGAAACCTTAACAAGCCTTAAATGGAATGGTAAAACTTTTAATAAAGATTAAATATATAACTTTTTTAGGCTAATAGTTTTGTGAAAAGCGGAAAATTTTGCTATCTTTGCAATGTGTTTTTCATGGTATTAGATTATTAAGGTTAATTTAAAAGATTGGTTGTCGTGAGACAATCAATTTTTTTTGCCCCATTTTTTGAGCAAGAATGATGAAAGGAAAATCCTTAAATAAAGAGCAAGAAGAAAGGGAATCCGTAATTGGACTCCCTTCTTTTGTTTGTTTGGAATAAATTATTTGTTTTTGTTCTCTTTAGGCCTCGGCTTCAGGAATTACTGAAACATAGCTCTTATCGCGCTTGCCCTTGCGGAACTGTACAGTACCGTCTACCAGAGCGTACAGGGTATCATCTTTACCCATAGCTACGTTGTCACCGGCATTGTGCTTTGAACCACGCTGACGAACGATAATGTTGCCTGCAATGACCTTCTGACCGCCAAAAATCTTAATACCGAGTCGCTGAGCTGCACTCTCGCGGCCGTTCTTAGAACTACCTACACCTTTCTTATGTGCCATTTCTTGTTCCTCCTAATTTTTAAGCGATTACTGATTTAACTTCTACCTGGGTGTACTGCTGACGGTGACCGTTGCGCTTGCGAGAGTCCTTACGACGCTTCATCTTGAACACGATAACCTTCTCACCCTTTACGAGTGGATTAACCACTTCGCATACTACCTTAGCACCACTTACGGTCGGTGCACCAACCTGTACTGAACCTTCATTGTCGACAAGCAGTACCTTGTCGAATTCAACAGTTTTACCGGCTTCCACATCTTTCATGTGGTTCACGAAGATCTTCTTGCCTTCCTCAACCTTGAACTGCTGACCGTTGATTTCTACAATTGCGTACATTGTGTTTATTAATTGTTTAACGGGTTTTTCTGCGTGGCGTGTCACCTCGTGCGACAGCTTCTTTGAGCCACTACAGACTAAATCGGGCGCAAAGGTACAACTTTTTTCTGATTTGACCAAATAAATAGAGAAAAAAATAAAGCGATGACCCTCACAGGCAACCGCTCTATATCTTCAATAGGTATTAGTCCTTTTTTTAAGGTAAAAAGATTGTTTTCAGGATAACGGGTGCAAAGTTACAGCCTTTTTTTATAAAACCAAAATTTTTCGAAAGGTTTTTTATAAAAAATTTATTGTGTGCCCACACAATTCAAACGATTGTCTCATTTTCTTAATTTCTTGACCTATTTCAAGAGTTTTAGTGAAAGAAATCTATCGCTTATAACTATTATTCGGTATCATATATATATAAATATGTATTAAAGCGTGAAGACTATGATAAAACGAATGAAACTCTATGTGCTACTATACCCTCAAACAGTGGAACTTCTATCTCTGGGGCAACGACTTCTTGAAATCGCATCCGCGCATTGTCATCGGCATCGATTTCGCCATGTAATTCACTCGATTTGCACCTATAGGTCAAAGAATAAATGAGCAAAAGGCTAATGTCTGCGCCAAAGTCGCATAATAACCAACTCTTTAACCCGAATTAAAATTTTTGCTTTTAAGCACGTTATTTCAAAAAAAACTTCGTATATTTGCAGATGAAAACAAAAACATAGAAGATATCGACAATGCCTAAAATATTATTGTATATTACGGCTAAATAGAAGTAAAAGCTATGTATAAGAAAGAAGGATATTGGGATGTGAAACCCAAGATTAAAAGGCTTTCTTTCCCCAAGCGAGGAAAGTTCCAGGTTGATTTGCAGGACGGACGTTCTGTCGTGATGCCTGTGTCGGCATTCCCTTCGCTGAAAAAAGTACCTGTAAAGGAGCGCGACAATTGGTATCTGATGGGTGGCGGTGTCACTTGGGACTCCTGCCCTGAAGTAATTCATATTGAACAGATTTTGGGAAACTATCAGAACTATGCCCACGAGTTCAGAGCCAACGGCACGTGGAAGAAGGTGCAGTAAAACAGTCAAGCAAAACTATCGCAACTATGAATATTAGCAATTTTCGTAACAGCTATCTTATCGACAAGGCTTACCGGCTAACACTGGTGAGCGTTACGCTTACGGCATTGGCACCGCTCATAGCGACGCTGGTCGACGGGCTCTTTTCGAGCAACCTGTTGGGCAACGATGCTTTCATCGCAGTGAGTGTGGTGCTACCTTTAGTCAACGCAGTGAGCGTGCTAACGATGATATGTGAACGCGGCGGCGCAGTGCTTGCAGCAGGTCAGCTGGCCAAGGGCAACCGCGACAAGGCCAACCGTATATACACGGCGGCATTGGCCTCGGCGGTGCTGGTGGCGGTAATAGCGGCTGTGGTCATCTGGATTAATCTTGACAACATCTCTTTGGGGCTGACCGGTAGGCCCGAGAGCGCAGCGTATGCCCGCGAGTACCTACAGGTAATCGTCATTTACCTGCTCATCCTGCCGCTAAACAACACGTTCAACGACTTTGCAACGCAAGAGGGAGTTCCGCAGTTAACTACCCGAGCCGTGGCTACGGGCAGTGCGGCCAATGTGGTGCTCGACTTCCTTTTCATCGGTGTTCTCGGCATGGGCATCAGCGGTGCGGCATGGGGTACGGTCATTTCGAGTCTCATCAATCTCGCGCTCATATCGCCCCATTTCCTTAAGGGCAAGAGCCAGTTCAGATTGGTGCGGCCGCAGGGCGACCTGGGTGCCATCATCGGCGATAACCTCAAGCATGGCTTCGGCTTCAACGTATATTTTATCGTGGTAAATGCCTTTATGCTGCTGGGCAACGCATTGGTACTGAAAGTGGCAGGACGCGATGGGCTGACGCTCTTTGATGTATGTCTGCAGATACAGTCGGCCACGTTCTCGGTTGTTTTGGGACTCACTATGGCTGGCGTCTCGCTCGTCACCTACATGCGTGCTACCGGC
>Ga0256407_10004107_pt1 | contig 24750 bp, 20 predicted proteins | sample RumenRJG_04DNA_FD_193489 | JGI IMG/M metagenome (GOLD analysis project Ga0256407, IMG submission 193489) | Bovine rumen microbial communities from Lethbridge, Alberta, Canada - RJG_04 | ecosystem: Host-associated > Mammals > Digestive system > Stomach > Rumen | place: Canada: Alberta... | reverse complement strand
TGGAGACCGTCAGTTTCGAGGCTCCCTTCGACTATCAGCCCTACAAGGAGCGCCAGTATTTGTTCGACCACATCTGGCGTCAGGTCAAGGAAAAGTTCTATGATTCCAAGTTGCATGGTGTCGACTGGGCAGGCTATCGTAAGACCTACGAGCGCTTCCTGCCTTACATCAATAACAACTACGACTTCCGCGACATGTTGAGCGAAATGCTGGGCGAACTGAATGGTTCGCACACGGGTGCCCGCTATCGTCCTACCATCGCCAATCTGCCTCGCACAGCCCATCTGGGTGTATTCATTGACCAGCAATATGATGGCGATGGATTGCGCATCGAGGAAGTCATCAAGCGTGGACCCTTTGCTGAGCGCAACACGGGTGTGAAAGCTGGCGATATCATCGAGAAGATAGACGGACAAACCATCAAGCGTGGCGAAGACTACAACTATATGCTGGACGGCAAGGCTGGCAAGCGAACGCACGTCACCGTTTACAATCCCAAGGATGGCAAGCGTCGCGACATCATCATCAAGCCCGTCAGCCAGAGTGCCCTCGACAATCTGCTTTACAAGCGCTGGGTAGACCGCAACGAACACTTGGTAGACAGCCTTTCAAAGGGTCGTTTGGCTTATGTGCACGTGAAGTCGATGAACAGCGAGAACTTCCGCAACGTGTATAGCGAACTGCTGAGCGACAAGAACCGCAACCGCGAGGGTGTCATTGTGGACGAGCGTGGCAATGGTGGCGGATGGTTGCACGATGACCTCTGCACGCTATTGAGTGGCAAGGAGTATCACCGTTTCATGCCTAACGATAAATATGTGGGTCGCGACCCCTTGAACAAGTGGGTGAAGCCCTCGTGTGTGCTGATGAATGAGGACTGCTACTCGAATGGCAGCGGATTCCCCTGGGTTTATCGCGAACTGGGCATTGGCAAACTTATTGGTACTCCCGTGGCAGGCACAGCTACCTCCGTATGGTGGGAAACGCTGATGGACCGCACCCTCGTGTTTGGCATTCCGCAGGTGGGCAAGTGGGACAAGAACAATCAGTTTATGGAAAATCAGGAGTTGTTCCCCGATATCGAGGTGTTCAACACGCCTGAAGACTATATCAACGGCTATGACCGTCAATTGGAAACGGCCATCCGTGAAATGCTGAAGATTGCTGGAAAGTAATCGTTCAAAGAAAGGTTGTTTGTGGATAAAAAAAGGATGGGCTACTGAGGTAGTCCATCTGTTTTTATAGCTTTACTGAAGGAAGTCCATCTGTTTTTTCAATGCCTGCAACTCGTCGCGCACGCCCAGTAGCCTCGTGAGCACCTCGGCCCGTTTGTCAGCGCCATCGCGGTTGCTATTGATAATCTTCTTGGCAGCTGCCAACTTGAAACCACGCACCTTCACCAAGTTGTGTATCAACCTGATTTGCTCAATGTCCTTCTCCTGATACTGGCGTATCTTCGCAGGCCCGCTGGTCTTGGGTTTCAGGTAAGGAAACTCCGTCTCCCAATAGCGCAGGGTACTCTCGTTCAGGCCGAACATTTCGGCCACCTCCTTGATGGAGTAGTACAATTTCAAGTTCTTGTTCAGATTCAGTGCCATAACCTTTTCTACTTTTCTCGTTTGCAAAGATACGATTAACTAAGGAAAAAAACAAACGAAAATCATATTTTTTTTGTTCTGACTTTGGATTTTTCAGAAACAATTTGTATTTTTGCAACGTAGAATAAGATTATTAAACTCATTATATTACCAAAATGAAAATCAAAACGAACATCAAACGATTCATGATGACCCTTTCGTTGGCTATCATGACCTTGGCAGCCTCTGCCCAGAACGAGGCAATAAACAATGAAACCATCTTGACCCTGTTGAAAGAAGGATTCAGTTCTGAGGAAATCATCGGAGCTATTGAGAATAGCACAGAGCGCACCATCCAGTATAGCATCGATTACATGCGTCAGCTGAAAGCTGCTGGTGCCGATGCTGCACTGACCACTTATATCCAGAAGATTGCCAAGCAAGACTTTGGTTATGAGGGCATACTCTGGTGGAACCCCACAAACGGAGGCAAGCCCAAGAAGATGTATCGTACCCAGTTCGAGAAAGAGTCTAAGGGATTTAACCTTGGAACTATCGCTGCGATGGGTGCTGGTGCCCTGCTCGTAGGTTCTGCCGTATCAGGCAACAAGCCTTCTGGCGGCGTAGCTGCTGCTGCCACTGCAGGAACCATTGCCATGATGTCTACAGGCAAGGATATCCAGAAACTTATGTTACCAGGAGCCACCTCAAAGCTGCAGATGGAGGGTGAGAACGGTCGCCATCCCGTGTTCCGTTTCTACTTCCCCAAGCGTGACGCAGAGAGCTTCCAGCAGGCTGCAGACAACTGGTATCAGATTGTGATGAGCAACATCCAGAACCCCAACGAGTTCCAGTGCATCAAGATGCAGGTCAAGGAGCCTAAGAAGAATGGTAAGGGCGGTCGCCGTCTCTTCCCAGAAAAGATGTCATACAGCGTGCTGGGCTTCGAGGGAACCAATGCCTCTAATCGTAACATCATCGATTTCGAGATTAACGAGATTAACAACAACACCTTCGAGGTAACCTTCCCCAAGGAACTGGAGCCAGGCGAATACTGTTTCTTCTATAAGGGCGGCTTGGGTTCTGATTCATTCAAGGAGCACCCCTTCGGCTTTGACTTCACAGTGAAATAAGAACATACGTTTAACTATTTAATCATAAAAGCCCTATGAAAAAATTTCTCATGACATTCGTTGCACTGGTAACTATCAGCATGACAGCCAGCGCTCAAAGTGTGTATGTATCTACTGGTGATGGCGCCGTTGCCTACCACAAAAGCAAGTCGTGCAGCTATCTCGCCAATTCCAAGGACGTGAAGGCCGTGTCAACTGCCGAAGCCAAGAAGATGGGTCGCCACGAGTGCTCTCGCTGCTATGGCACCAATGCCGCAGCTGCTAAGAAGACTACCACCAAGGCTGTGAAGAAAACTGAAGGACCTGCTCGCGACGAAAAAGGACGCTTCATCAAGAAGGCTGATACCGAAAAGAAGGCTACAACCAAGAAGGCTGACACTAAGAAAGCAACCACTAAGAAGGCTGATACTAAGAAGGCAGCAGAGAAGAAGACCACCACTACAGCTAAGAAGTCTACTCCCGCACGCGACGAGAAAGGCCGTTTCGTAAAGAAGGCCGACACCGAGAAGGCTACGAAGAAGACGACTCCCGCACGTGACGAAAAGGGTCGCTTCATCAAGAAAGCCGATACCGAAAAGAAAACTACAGCCAAGAAAACCAAGAAGGCTGCATAACACCTATTTATATATATGAAGAAAATCCTCATGATGGCAGCGATGGCACTGCTCTGCCTCACTGCCAATGCCCAGAAGGCACGCCACTTGCCTGGCGACATTACCGTTCAGCCCATGATTGGTGTGTCTGAAGGCTTCCTTTCAGGTAAATACAACAACTTTTCTTTCCGTAGCGACGACCCTCGCACGGGTCTGACCATCGGTGCAGAAGGCGAATACTTCACCAACACCCGCAATCTCTCACTCACCGCAGGTCTGCTGTACACCCAGGAGGGATGGATGGCCAAGGGAAGTGGTCCGCAAACCACCAAGCTCAACTTCATCAACGTGCCCTTGATGGTCAACTACTATATCCTCAAAGGCTTGGCTGTGAAGCTTGGTTTGCAACTGGGCTTCAGAGTGAGCGCCACGGAGGGCAACGAGAGTGTGGGCGACCTCTACGAGAGTTTCAACCTGGGTCTGCCCATTGGTGTCTCCTACGAGTTCAAGAGCCCCATCACCCTCGATCTGCGCTACATTCCAGCCCTGACCACCATCAACAAGGATGCTAACAGCGACTGGAAAATGCGCACCGATGTCCTCACCATAACCATCGGCTATAAGTTCGAAATCATCAACTAAGGCTGGGAAAGTAAAGGCGCCTCGCACCCTGTGCCGAGCGCCTGCGCACCCTGTCCGCATAGGCTCCGCATCATGTCCGCATAGGCTCGGCACATGGTGCGGAGCCTTTTCGTATTACCTGCCGAGCCCCTGCGCACAAGGCTCCCTTTTATTCTTCCTCCCTATACTCCAGAATGTCACCTGGTTGGCAATCCAAGGCACGACAGATAGCCTCGAGAGTGGAGAAACGGATGGCCTTGGCCTTGCCCGTTTTGAGGATGGAAAGGTTGGCTTGGGTGATGCCAATCTTCTCGGCAAGGTCCTGCGATGACATCTTGCGACGTGCCATCATGACGTCTAGGTTTACAATAATCTGTCCCATAGGCTTTTAGATAGTGAGTTCCTGTTCTTCCTTCAAGTCCTTGCCCTTTAGGATAATCTGCGAGATAATCATGAGGGCCAAACCGGTAATGATGTACATGCTGTTACTATCGTTATGGAAAACGATGTAATGGTCGGCTATGTGTATATTGTGGATGAAATATTGGGTGATGGAGTACTGGACGATAAAATCGTAGAGGTAAAGGGCACAGAGCAGAATGCCTGCTATCTCAAGATACTTCGCAAAGATATATCGTTTTCTTGAAACGACAATGGAAAACAATGTTAATTTATCGTAAAACAATAATTGTTTATTGAAACACGGGGTAATTTCTATTTCTCAACAACGCGCATGCTGAACTCGCAACCGCAGTATTGCTGATTGTAGAAATTATAGTCGTGGAGCAATTGGTTGCGACGATCTTGAAGACCACCCTTGCGCCAATTCTGTGCCCAAAAGGTGGTGCCTGGAACAGCTGCTTGGGCGCGCAGACCAGCCTCCGTGATTTGCTCAAGACTCTTCCAACGGGAAGAGGCGAGTGTGGTGGTGAAATACTCCAACCCCAATGCTTTAGCTTGCAAGGCAGCTACCTTCAAACGATAGGAGAAGCACTGGAGACAACGACTGCCTCGCTCTGGCTCACCCTCTAAGCCACGGACAGCTTCAAGCCAGCACTGATGGTCATAGTCGCCATCAATCCACTGAAGTCCCAAGCTCTCTGCATGTCGCTTGCTTTCCTCCTTGCGAATGGTATATTCCTCGAGGGGATAGATGTTGGGATTGAAATAAAAGATAGTGGGGCGAACGTCGTGTTGCAACATCCACTCCACAATAGCCGAAGAACAAGGGGCACAGCAGGCATGCAGCAACACTTGCTGCACACCTGCTGGCACCAGAATCTCATTCTTTTTCTTCGTCATTCTTAGCAAGGACGCTTCTTAGGCAGTTTGAACACATCCTGCACTTCCTTCATCTGCTCAGCAGTCATGCCATCAGGTTCAGAACCCATAGCACGAGCGCACATGTAGATGTTGGCAGCCTTGCAAAGCACATCGGTCTGGTCGAAGGCATCCATGATGTCTGTACCAACGGCAACGGTACCGTGCTTCTCCCACATTACCACGTCGTGGGTCTTGATCTGCTCGAGGGTAGCCTCAGCAAGTGCTACTGATGAGGGTAAAGCGTAGGGTACGATGCCAATGCCCAGAGGTGCAAAAGCCAGCGTCTCAGGAATCATTGACCAGAGCACACGCGTCATCTCGTCGCCCTTCAGGAAACGCTGGATATGACTCATCGCTACGAGCTCGATGGGGTGCGTGTGCAGGGTAGCCTTGTAGCACGAACCCGTTTCCAGCAGGTAGTTCTGCAGGGCGAGGTGTGTAGGCAACTCGCTGGTGGGCACCACATTCTCATCGGCAATCACCACATAGCTGGCGCAGTCGTCCAGAATACGGATGATAGAACCATTCTGCATAGGCTCCTTAGCAAGATCGCGCATGCGCTTGCCCGTACCCTTACAATAGAAATACTTGCCCTTCAACTGGGGCAGAACCATGCCAATCTGCTTCACTTCTGAGATGGGCTTCATGGCCTTACACTCATCGTCCATAAACTCAGTAACGTTTACAGTGATGTTACCACCATTACGCTCAGCCCATCCTTTCTGCCAGAGGTAACCAGTGACCTCCGCAATCTGATAAACAACCGCTTTCAAACCATCGCGGCCTTCTAATATACTTGCCATATTTTTCTTTTAATCTTTAATATTTAATCTTTAGTAATTGTCACCATAGCGTTCCTTCGTGATGTCCTCGAGGGCACGTCCACGCGTGTTGGGAACTCCGATGAAGCCCACCACGAGCGAAATGGCCAGCAGGGCAATCATGCAGAAGGCTGCAATGGTGAAGCCCTCGCCATTCTCACCATAGATATAGGTGAAGATGAGTCCCCAGACAGCAGAGAGACCTCGCACGATGAAGAACATCAAGCCCTGAGCACCCGCACGGAACTTGGCAGGGAAGAGTTCGCTACCCCACAGGGCATAGAATATCTGTGGCGACGAACCACCCTGTACACCCCAGAGGATGGCAAACAGCCAAAGGCCCACCATGCCATTGACACCAATGGTGACGATGACGAGCCATGCAGCAATGGCCACCAAGAGTCCGAAGGTGTAGATAGCCTTGTGGGACGACTTGTCGATGAGCTTGGAAACAACAAACGTAATGCTGACAATGATGGCCCACTGAATGAAGTTCATCCAGTTAGCCTGCTCGTTGGTGACACCACCTGCGGTCTCATAGATATGAGGCTGGAAGAATCCCATGACAGAGGCCACGAGGTTCCACGTAAGATAGATGACAGCGAGGAAGATAACGGTGCGCACAGCAATCTTGTTGGAGAACAATACCTTGATGTTATCCAACAATCCCGTCTTCTCTGCCGACTCTTTCTGTGCAGTAAACTCAGCGCTCTCCTGCAACTGACGCTGTAGGTTCCAGGCAATGAAAGCTACGACGAACAGGGTGAAGAACACAATGCGCGATGAAAAGGCATTGACAGCCTCAACAGGCATGTCAGCACCACCAAATAGGTGAGCCACACTTTCCACCCAGCCAAAGAGATAGCCTCCAGGGGCGAAGAGCATGCCAAACAAGAGGATGCACATGGGTCCGAAGCCCCACGACATCTGCGAGATACAGATGTTACGTCCACGATTGTTGACCTCAGACGATTCAGAGATATAGGTCCATGAGGCTGGAACACCCACACCTACAGAGATACCCGTTACAAGGAAACCAGCCAGCAGCATGGGGAAGTTCATGCTCAGCATGATGAGCAATACACCCGTCATATACACCAGCAGGTTATAAGTGAAGATGAACTTACGTCCATACTTATCAGCCAGGAAACCACCGATGATGGCACCAATAGCAGCACCCAGGCAGTTGGCAGAGATGAAGTTGAGCCATCCAAGATGCACCTCAGAGAGTCCGAGGTAGTTCTGCCAAAGCGTCAAGCCAGAGGCACCAGCCACAATGGCACCTGCATCGAGATAATTGGTAAGAGACACTGCGATGGTGCTCTTCAAAGAACCAGAATTTGCCATAATTATGAATTATGCATTATGAATTATCGGCAGACTACGTCACATTCAATATTGAAAATCTTGGCCACCTTCAGGATGGTGTCGATATGATGACCCACAGCAGCTGCCATGTGGTGGGTAGGACCTGCCTCGCTCCACTTATTCACGAACTCACGGCACGACAGCGAGAACTTGGTACGCATATTGGTGTCGCCGAATGTGAAGATAGGACCTTCCTCGTTGATGCCCTCAGCCACCACAAACTTGAACACACCGTTCTTGTCCTGCGTGATAGCCAGATAGGTGACAGGACCCGTAGGAGGATAGAACTGGGTGAGGTAACCACCACCAGCCTTTCCATGGAACACAGGTACAATCTTCATCGTTGGCTTCTTGGCCTGCGAGATGTCGAAGTCACCAGAACCAGAGTGTCCGATGATGCAGATGTCCTTGGGAAAGTCGATGCTGTACATCTCAGCCAGTGTTCCCGTGCCAGAGATGGTCTTCAGAATACTCATGGCCATAGCCACCTTCATATCACCCTCAACGGCACAGGCTGTATGCTGCTTGATAAGCATCGAGAAAGCAGGAATCAGCATCGAGTCGAGCTTGCCGGCAATGCCCTGTGCAAAGCCATCGTAGTGAGAGGCTATCATACCGAGTTTCTCGTCCTTCACCCACTGCTCGAAGGCAACGACATACTTCGCCATATCCCAAACCTTCTCAACGGTGCCACCACCCTCGATGTCGAAGGTTGCTAGAATATCCTCAGCCTTGGCACGGATAGCAGTCTCGTCGGTGATATTATCAGCAATGGCCCACATCTTCTCCCAATCGAACTGCTTGGTATAGACGAACATGCGGTGGTAGAGGTTGGTCTCGTCGATGTAAAGGTCCATCATGCCTGGATACGGACGACCTATCTGTGCGATGTTGGTATCACGGAAACGACGACGCACCTGAGCAGCACGGCACCAATCCTCAATCTCAGCCTGAGCACCTGGGTCGCCACCTTCAACCACACCAGTAATGACTGCCGAACGCTTGCCTGCACGATTCAGGTCGGCTACCATCTCACCAATGGCGCCACAAGCATAGAGCTCGCCCAGCCAAGTGGGGATGTCGGTCTTGGCATAGTCGGGAGCCAACTTCTTCTGCAGGTTCACGATGACAACGGGAACGTCGAGGTCGCGAACAGCAGGCAACATATTATAAGAGGTGCAATAGGTCAGCATCTGGAGGATGACCAAGTCGACATCAGCAGCGCGGAACTTGTCGCCTGCAGCCATCGACTGCTCCTTGGTGGTTACCATGCCACCATCGATAATCTCAATGGTAGAGGGCAACGTCTTCTTGAATGCCTCATACTGTGCCTCAAACTCAGGAACGAGTTGGGGGAATTGTGGCAGGTAAGCCTGCAGAGCTATGCTGAACACGCCCACCTTTGCTTTGGTTTCTACTAATGGTTTTGCCATAATAATGTTTTATTTTTGATTTGTTATTTTTAAATATTTCTCGTAAGCCTGGTCCCATGCAGCCTTGTCGCCAGCAGGATGATAAGGCACCATTTCAACGCTATTGGCAATGATTTGGCGCATCGCCCAGATGTCGCTGACGTCACCAGAAGCCTTGGCCTGCAACATCATGTTACCAATGGCCGTACACTCCTGAGGACCAGCCAGCACCTCAACGCCACAAGCATCAGCAGTAAACTGAGTAAGATACTTATTCAACGAACCACCACCGATAACGTGTAGTACAGTGAGGTTGAAATCAGCAAATTCCTTCAACCATCCAAACACCTGACGATACCTCAGAGCCAATGAATCGAAGATGCAGCGACAAATCTCTGCAGGCGTCTCAGGAACGGCCTGCTTTGTTTCACGACAATATTGCTGGATAGCCTCAATCATCGAGGGAGGATTGGCAAAAGCCTTATCGTCTGGATTGATGATACTTCGAAAAGCCTCCACCTGCATGGCTGAACCTTGCAATTCTGGATGCGACAATTGACGCACCTCCTCAGGCCACTCCTTGCGACAACGCTCATAGAGCCACATGCCACAGATATTCTTCAAGAAGCGGGTTGTTCCCTCAATGCCTCCCTCGTTGGTGAAGTTGAGCTCATAACTGCGATCGTTGATAATGGCATCCTGGGTCTCGATACCCATCAGACTCCACGTACCACTGGAGAGATAGGCAAAGTGCTTGTCCTTAGCAGGAACAGCAGCAACAGCAGAACCCGTATCATGTCCAGCAACAGCAATGACAGGAACAGCACCTAAGCCCGTCATCTTCTGCACTTCCTCTGTCAATACGCCAATCTGCGTTCCTGGTTGTACCATGCGCCCAAACTGACTGCGCTTCATACCCACACTCTCGATGAGCTTCTCGGAGAGGTCGCCCGTTCGTGGGTCAAGCATCTGCGAGGTAGAGGCAATGGTATATTCGCAGACAGCCTCGCCCGTAAGCATCCAACTCAATGCATCGGGCATAAAGAGCACCTTCTTACAATGCTGCATCGCACTATTATTGGCCTTGCCCATGGCATACAATTGGAACAGCGAATTGAAGTTCATAAACTGTATACCAGTGATATCGTAAACCTCACGTTGTGGAACAACATGGCTCAGGTATTCCTCCATCGCCCCAAAGGTGTGGGGGTCGCGATAGGCCATGGGATTGCGCAGGATAGCATCGTCGTCGCCAATGAATACAAAGTCGACGCCCCATGTGTCAATACCGATAGAGGAAAGGTCGATGCCTCGTTTGCCCACAATCTGCAAGCCCTTAATCATCTCCAGATAGAGGGCATAGATGTCCCAATAGAAATGTCCACCCGTCTCTATCAGGTTATTGGGAAAGCGGGTCAGTTCCTCTTGTTCCAGTTTGCCACCCACCAAGGTTCCCAGAATGGTTCGTCCACTGGTAGCACCCAGGTCGACAGCAAAATAGTATTTCTTGTTCTCCATATATATAATAATGTGTAGCTTGTTTTTTATTTAAAAAGACGAAGACGCACAGAATGCGTCCTCGCCTATTTTAGAAATTTAACGGCTTTCCATCGTAAGTGAAGTCTATCAGCTCGTATTTTTCTGAGGTCTTCACGTCAAACATGTTCTGACTCTCCACTTGGATGTTGCGCATCGTGATGTTGTTGCATCGCGACAAAGGCATGTCCTTTCTATCGCCTGGCTTGAAGAACTGCGACCAAGGATGGATGTAAAGCATACGCGTACATTTCCCTTGGATATCCTCTACCAGCACATATTCGTAATGCTGAGGAGTATCCGTACGCATCTTCAACCACAGCACGCGATTGACATTGTCGCAATAGCAACGACGCAGAATGACATTACGGTCGTGAACAGACTCAGAGCCTAAGGTCAGACAACCATGCACAATACCATAATGACAATCTTCTATCAGGATACGCTCACAGGGTCCATTGGTAGAATCCTTGTCTGCCCATGTTCCCTTGCCACCTTTCAGCACCACCGCATCGTCGTTGACATTCATATAGCAACCCTTGACATGCACATCCGAGCAGACGTCAATGTCAATGGCATCTGACGAAGGAGCGCCACGCTTGGGTTCTGGTGCAAAGACATTGTGGATGGGCGCATAGATGTAGCAATCCAGATAGCGCACATGGTCACTCTTATAGACATGATTCGTCCAGAAAGGCGAGTTGATGAGGTGCACATCCTGAATGGTGACATTCTTGCAGTTCGACACATACGTCAAGCGAGGACGCTGGGCATCCTTGTTGGTACACTGCGGATTCCACTGACGACGAATCCAGAACTCCTGCCAATAAGACAATCCGTTACCATCAATCGTACCCTTACCACTGATGGAGAACCCATCCAGTCCGTCAGCATTAATCAGCGCTGCAAAATACTTGCACGTCTCACCCTCAATGCGAGTCATCAGCACAGGGAAGTCGATGATGCGTTCAGAGCCCTTCAACGTTCCACATTCACGAACGTGCAGGTGGGTTCCTTGCTTAAAGAACAAGGCACCCGTCATGAAGGTTCCCTCAGGAACCACGATGACGCCCCCACCCTCTTGGGCACAACGGTCTATGACAGCCTGAATCTTCTGGGTCTGTACCTCAGGGCTGTTAGCCAACACGCCATAGTCTGTCAGCACATATTGCTTACCCAACGTATTGACATCCACCTTCGTGGCTTGCTGGAACCAAGCATCCATCGGCGTTCCGTCAGGCCATGTCTCCACCACCTGCTTCTTGCTTTTAGCCATACCCGTCAATACCAACATTGACAAGCATGTCAGCAAAACTTTTCTCATCGTCATAGCTATTACGCTTGAAGATTAATCGAAGAAACCAGGCTGCTTGTATTCAATGCCAAGTTCTCTGTCGACAGTAGCCAAGATGCCTTGTACCTGACCCAATGCGAACATACGACCCAGCAGTGTATAGCCGGCATTATGTCCATGACTGCTCTCGTCCATGATACCACCAGGTTCATCCGTGAAGGTCATACCATGATCCACACGCATTGGCAATGCAGGATTCTCCTTCTCGAAGATACGACACAGCTCTATCAGGTCGGCACGTCCTCCAAGGTGACTGGCCTCTGTGAAGTCGCCATTGGGGAAGATATGACAAGAGCGCAGGTGTACGAAGTGGGTACGCGATGCGAACTTCTTGGCCAAGTCAACCACATTGTTATAAGCGCCAGCTGAGAGTGAACCAGCACAGAAAGTCAAGCCATTGTGCTTGTTGGGCACTGCATCCAGGAACCACTGGATATCTTCCTCGGTACGAACGATACGTGGCAAGCCGAGAATCTCAATGGGGGGATCATCGGGATGAACGCACATGTTCATGTTGCACTCCTCGCAAACTGGCATAATAGCCTCGAGGAAATACTTCATATTCTCGCGAAGCTGCTTCTTGTCGATACCCTTGTAAAGGTCGAGGAACTCGCGGAACTTCTGCACAGGAGCCTCATCGTTCTCGCTGAAGTTACCACTGACAAAGCCCTGTGTCTTGATGACGATGTTCTCCACCAGCTTATGGTCTTTCTCTGGTGTCATGGTCTTTGCCAACTCGTCGCACTCAGCAATCACACTGCGACCTTTGCCCCAGCCCTCTGGGAACTGGAACTTCTCCCATTCCTCTCGAGCACCTGGACGCTTCAGAATATAAATGTCGAAGTAGGCAAACTCCGCATAGTTGAAGTACAGGTTCGTGGCACCGTTGGGGTTGTCGTGGAACAAATCCGTGCGAGCCCAGTCCAATACTGGCATGAAGTTATAGCAGATGCAATGGATGTCCTCTGCTGCCAGATTGCGCAGACTCTCCTTGTAAACCTCAATCTGATGATCACGATCAGGACCACCATACTTGATTGTCTCTACTACGGGCAGACTCTCTACTACGCTCCAACGCATACCATAGCTCTCAATGTAAGTCTTCAGGTCGTGAATCTTCTCACGAGTCCATACTTCACCAAGGGGTACATCATGCAGTGCAGTAACGATACCTTCTACTCCGATTTGTCTCAACTGTGCAAGTGTAATCTTATCTTTCTTGCCAAACCATCTCCAAGTTCTTTCCATAGTTTATTTTTTATAAAGTGATGCAAAGATAGACAATAATTATGAATTATAAATAATACATACTTATTTTATTCGCTTTGCCTGCAAATAATTATATTTTTTTAGCCATTAATGTTTGCTTGGTTCAAATGATAGCCATGATATCTTCTGGATAATAAATCGTGGCGGCTTCAGGATTGATGGGCTTTTCTTTCAGGAATAGTCCCAAATGAATCTCGTGATCTTTCGTAAACGGTAAACCTTTGGCTATGGTCTGAAGGCGGGATAGTTCTTCCATTGCATCAATATGCTCCTGCCATTTACATTCGCCTATGAACAAATGTTTACCGTCAAACGATTCTGCTACGACATCCAACTCTACAGGCAGATATTGCTGCTTCTCTTCATTATAATAACTGCCCCACCAGCGTGATGCCATTTGGTAGATGATGCCATCCATGCCATAGGCACTTATGTGATTTCTGCAAAGTTCTTCCCACGCTCTGCTGACATAGTCGTTCTCCGCGTTTTTGAAAACAGTTAGAACGGCCTGACTGTTGCCAAGTTCTATGAGCGAACGATAGGGGATGACGTAACGATAGTGGAAACGCAACAAAGGATCAGAGATGTGATAAAGCCCTTTCTTGCTTTTCTTTTCGCTTTCGCCGAAAGGGATCTCCTTGTTAATAAACCCTAGCTCCCTTAGTCGTGATAAATGAGGGGTGATATCTGTGGCCTGCTTTTCTGCACGTGCCGCTATTTCTGATAGTTTGTTGGCTCCATTGCCAATAAACGAAAGGATGGAGGATGCTTGGACTGTATCCCGCATTTCATCGTATAAAAGCTTAGAGGGCTCGTCATATAGTGTGCCCTCAGATGTCAGCAAAAGATGCTCTATCGCATCATACAGGCTATCGTAGTTTTCACGAAGCTCCCAATATCTGGGAACGCCACCCCACACAGCATATTCCCTTACAGCTTGAGCAGCATCACATCGGAGTGCCTCACTAACAAATGCAGGCGCTATAGGCTTCATCTTTATAATTTCATCGGCACGACCATAAAGAGGCTCTTTACTGTCAAGTACAAAGCCCTGCATCATCTGTTGCGATGAGCCACAGATAATCAGGTCGAATTTCAGTTTCTTGTCATCCAACAGCTTTTGCAGGATAGAAGGCAGAGCAGGACAACTCTTGACAAGATACGGAAATTCATCGAGGCATACGGTTATACGATGATCTACTGACCTGTTAAGACTGAGTAAGAGCGATTCCCATGTCGGATAGTTTGCCGCAGAAAAACCTTCGATGGTCATGTCGATTGTTGTTGAAAACAACTGGCGCTGACTAGGTTCGGAAGTCTTGTCTGCCAGAAAATAGATGTCACCACGACTAAAGTCCATCACTTTTTTTATAAGCGTGGACTTACCAATTCGCCTGCGACCATAAACCACAATGAACTGTGGTTTCTCTCGCCTCAGTGACTTCTGCAAGCGTTCAAACTCCTTCTTTCTGTCAACAAACTCCATATCTTACGTATTTTGCCACAAAGATACGCAGTTTAAGGTTTCCATCCAAATCTTTTAGATATTATTAAGAATATAATCCTGCTTTATAATAATTCTACTTTATAATGTTTGCTCATCATTATGTAGTTTTTAAAAAACAGTTTGTTTTTTTTCGTTGCAAAGATAATTGGTTTTCATTGCCAAAAATCCCTCTGAAATGTTCAGATTCTATAAAAATCGGACAATTTTTCAGATTTCGGAACAATTTAAATGACTACAATAGACTTTTTTTGTTACCTTTGCACTCAACAAACGACACTTTTAACTAATGAACATCAAAAGAATACAACTGATAATTGCCGTACTGATAGCAGCAAATGGTATTTGGGCGAGTCCGAAAGATACCATTTCGCTGAACTACGGATGGGAATTCAGCTATGATTCGCTGTTTACCCATAGCCACCAAGTAGATATCCCTCACGATTTCCAGATAGAACAGCCTTGGGTGGCTCCTTCCGCTGACGAGCGTGCAGACCAATCGGATGCTGCAGCCAACATCAAGAGTCGCTTGTCAGCCAGAGGTTTTAAGGAGATGGGTACTGGGTGGTATAGGAAAGAGTTAAGATGGAAGAAGGATGAGGGAAGAGATAAGCGAGTCTTGCTAGATTTCGAAGGCATCATGCTCGTGGGCGATGTCTTTCTGAATGGCAAGCGCATTGGGGGTACGGACTATGGCTATGTGGGCTTTCAGATTGACATTACGAATCAGTTGAGGGAGGGTGATAACGTGCTGATGGTCAAGGCTTCCACCATGAATGAGAAGAACTCCCGTTGGTATACAGGTGGAGGACTATATCGCAACGTCAACCTCATCAAAACTTCAGCCGACCTCTATTTCGAGCGCCATCCGTTGTATATCACCACGCGTGATAATCGTTTGGTACAGATTACTGCAGAGTTGACCAATCGCACCAAGTCGAGAACGGTCCGCATAGGACTGAAAATCTACGACCCGCAAGGGAAGATGGTATATGAGAACATAGACACCCGTCGACGCATCAATCCTTCCAGAACCATGGAGGCTCGTCTGACTGAGGTGGAGATTCCCAATCCAAAGCTTTGGGACACAGAGCATCCCAACCTTTACACAGCAGTAGTCACCTTGATGCGTGAAGATGGAAGTGTGGCTGACGAGGTCAGTGAGCAGTTTGGCATTCGTACCATTGAGATAGGTCCTGACTTTGGTCTCAAGTTGAATGGCAAGAAGGTGTTGCTAAAGGGCTATGCCAACCACCATACCTTGGGGGCTTTGGGTGCCGCTGCCTATCCTCGTGCCATCGAGAAACGCATCCAACTGATGAAGCTATTCGGGCTGAACCACATCCGTACGTCGCACAATCCTTATAGTCGTGACTTCATCCAGCTTTGTGACCAATATGGCATACTGGTTGTCGACGAGCTCTACGACAAATGGACACAACAGCATACAGGAGGTCGCGTACCTTTTATGAATCATTGGATACAAGACGTGACGGAATGGGTAAAGCGTGATCGTAATTCCCCTTCTGTCGTGCTGTGGAGTCTGGGCAACGAACTGCAACAGAATGCTGACCAGCCCTTCAACGATTTTGGTGTGACGTGCTACAAGATGATGAAAACGGCTTTGCAACGTTACGACTCCACCCGTCTGGTTACCGTAGCCATGCATCCCCGTTATCGCAACTGGGAGACGGACTCATTGCCTTGCGACCTTGCCATGCAGACAGACATACAGGCCTATAATTATAGGTATATGTATTTCCCCAGCGATGGACGACGCTTCCCTTGGATGACGTTCTACCAGAGTGAGGCGAGCATCAGCAATATGGGTCCCAACTTCTTCGAGATGAACCTCGACAAGGTGATAGGGCTGGCTTACTGGGGCGCTATCGACTACCTAGGCGAATCGCAGGGATGGCCTGCCAAGGGATGGGCACAAGGGGTGTTCGACATCGCCTTGGAACCCAAGCCCAAAGCCTACTTGATGAAGAGTCTGTTTACGGAAGAGCCCCTGGTATATATCGCCATCCTGGAAGACAGCAACGCAGACATGATGTGGAATGGTGTGCAGACGGGCAACCAGCAACTATCGGAGCTTTGGAATCGCAAGGATGGCAGCAAAGTGAACCTGTTGACCTTTACCAATTGCGACGAGGTGGAATTGTTGCTCAATGGCAAACGAATCGGTCGCAAGATGAATCCGAAGGATGCCCAGCAGCGTAACCAGATTTCTTGGGAAAACATTGCCTATCAGAAAGGAAAGCTGGAGGCTGTAGGCTATATTAATAATAAGGTAGTGGCTCGTCATGCTTTAGAGACCAGTGGCAAACCCGTGCGTATCATCGCAGAGCCAGACAATCTTCACTGGAAGGCAGATGGCTTAGATTTGCAACATGTACGATTGACTGCTGTCGACAGCAAGGGCAGACGCGTCAGGACCTACAACGACGAACTGACGTTCGAAGTGGAGGGCGATGCCAAGATTGTGGCTGTCACCAATGGCGACATCACCAGCGACGAACTCAACACCACCAACCATCGTCGATTGTGGCAAGGCAGTGCGATGGTTATCCTGCGTGCAGGCAAGACACCCTCGAAGATTACCCTCAAGACCAAGCCCGGCACCTTCAAGGATGTCATCACAAGATTAGAAACAATTCAAAAATAAAACAATGATGAAAAAATTATTTCTTCTATGTCTCGTATGCTGCACATTTTCTGCAGCCCAAGCCCAACAGGAAGTGCTAAAGACTGCCCAGAAGGCCAACGACTACTTCATGGCAAAGTATAGCGACCCCACCGTTCCCACCTTTGTCAAGCGAATGCGCGAGAGCAACCTCTGGACGCGTGCCGTCTATTACGAAGGACTGATGGCGCTTTATGGCATCGACCCAGATAAGCGCTACCTCGACTATACCAAGCGCTGGGTTGACCATCACCAGTGGATGGCTCGTGGGGGTGTTCAGGCTACGAATGCAGACAACCAATGCTGTGAACAGACCTACATCGAATACCATCAGCTGACGGGTGAGGGTTCACTGGACCTGACCCGTCAGAATCTGGACTATCAGATAGGTACCAACCGCATCGACTATTGGACGTGGATTGATGCCATCCAAATGGCTATGCCTATCTATACCAAAATGTATGCCATCACCAACGATAAGAAGTATCTCGACTATGCCATGAAGAGCTACAACTGGACGCGCAACACCTGCGGAGGTGGATGCTTCAATGTGAAAGAAGGACTCTGGTGGCGCGACAAGGACTATGTACCTCCCTATAAGGAGAAAGATGGCAAGAATTGCTATTGGAGTCGTGGCAACGGCTGGGTCTATGCAGCCTTGGTTCGCTGTATGAACGACCTCTCGCCCAAGAGCAAGGAATACAAAGCCTTGAAGAAGGACTTCATCCTGATGAGCGAAGGCTTGTTGAAGTGTCAGCATGCCGATGGATTCTGGCATGCCAGTCTGGTATCGGATGTCGATTATCCTACCCCTGAGATGACAGGAACAGCCCTCTTCCTCTATGGTATGGCGTGGGGCATCCAACAAGGCATTCTGAAAGACAAGGACTATCGTCCTGCCTGCGACAAGGCATGGAGCGCCCTGAAGTCTTGTCTGCACAGCGATGGTTTCTTAGGTTGGAACCAAGGCACGGGCAAGGAACCCTCCGCAGGTCAGCCTGTCACCTTCAACAGTGTGCCCGACTTTGAAGACTATGGCACAGGTTGCTACTTGTTAGGCTTAAGCGAATACTATCGGCTATGCCTAAATGAGAAGTGAGAAATGAGAAGTGAGAAATGGATGGTAACCCTACAAAACTATTAAGATGAAACGACGACTAATGATACGAAGGAGGCTACTGACACCCATGTCATTCCTCATTTTTCATTTATTATTTCTCATTCCTCATTCCTCATTCCTCATTTGCGCACAGAGTGCGCAATGGCCTACCCCACTGCCTGAGGCCAAGGCTGGCACCCGCTGGTGGTGGCTCGGTTCGGCTGTTGACAAACCCAATCTGGAATGGAACCTCAGCGAATATGCCCGTGTCGGCATTGGTGCGGTGGAGATAACCCCGCTGTATGGTGTCCAGGGCAACGAAAAGAATGAGTTGCAGTTTCTTTCTCCCCAATGGATGCAGGCACTGAAAGATGTGCAGGACATTTCTCGTGAGAAAGGCATCGAGGTGGATATGAACTGTGGCACTGGCTGGCCCTTTGGTGGCCCTTTGGTTCCCATCGAGGAAGCAGCTTGCAAGGCCATCTTCGTCGACACCCTCATTCATGCCAAGAGCGTCGATGTGAATACCATCTCCCTACCCGTTCCTGAAAAGGAGCGCCCTTATGCCAAACTGCAATGCATCAAGGCCTTCCCGACAGGACAAACGGACCAGTGGCGTATCATTGCCGTTTATGCCTCTCGCACTCGTCAGAAGGTAAAGCGTGCTGCTCCAGGTGGCGAGGGCTGGGTCATCGACCACTTCGATCGTCAGGCTGTCAAACATTACCTCGACCGTTTCGAACAGGCTTTTGCCTCATCGGGTGTGCCCTATCCCCATACGTTCTTCAACGATAGCTATGAGGTGTATCATGCCAACTGGACACCCACGCTCTTCGACGAATTCCTGAAACGTCGTGGCTATGATTTGCGCAACCATCTCCCTGAGCTGTTAGGTTTCAAGGACGATGGCAACCAAGTGCTCAGCGACTATCGTGAGACGCTTTCCGACCTGCTCTACGAGAATTTTACCCTGCAGTGGGTGGCTTGGTCGCACAGCCATGGTGTACAAGTTCGCAACCAGGCTCATGGTTCACCTGCCAACCTGCTCGATCTCTACGCCGCGGTCGATATTCCTGAGATTGAAGGCTTCGGACTCTCTGAGTTTGGCATCAAGGGCCTGCGCACCGATCCTGGTATGACGCGCAAAAACTACAGCGACCTGTCCATGTTGAAATATGCGCCCTCTGCAGCCCATGTCATGGGTAAGCCGTTTACCAGCAGCGAGACGTTCACGTGGTTGACGGAACACTTCCGCACCTCGCTGTCGCAGATGAAACCCGACCTCGACCTGATGTTTGCTGCAGGTGTCAATCATGTCTTCTTCCATGGCTCCTGCTATACCCCCAAGGACGACCCATGGCCAGGGTGGAAGTTCTATGCTTCCATCGACATGAGTCCTACCAACAGCATCTGGCGCGACGCTCCCTTCCTCATGCAATATATAGAAAGGTGTCAGAGCTTCCTGCAGATGGGCAAGCCCGACAACGACTTCCTGGTCTATCTGCCTGTACACGATATGTGGAAACAGCGCACCAAGGAGTTACTGATGCAGTTTGACATCCACGCCATGGACAAGCATGCGCCCACCTTCATCCAAAGCATTCTGAGAATTGACAGCTTAGGCTACGACTGCGACTATATCAGCGATCGCCAATTGGAGAAGGTTACCCTGCAGGACAACCTGCTCGTCACTGAGGGAGGCACCCGCTATAAAGGCATCATCATTCCTACGGGCACCACTATCAGTCCTGCTTTGAAAGCCCTGCTCTCCCGCTGGTCATCGTTGGTAGTCTATGGCGAAGATGCCACTGCCATGGCTCTTTTGGCGAAGGCTGAGCCCATGAAGTCGCAATTACACCTGCGCTCCATTCGTCGTCAGAACGACACAGGCTATCATTACTTCATAGCCAACCTCACGCCCAACGACATCTGTCAGGACGTAGCCCTGGCCGTTCCCTTCAATAGCGCCACGTGGTATGACCCCATGACGGGCGACATCACCCCTGCCCTAGTCAGCAATGGCAAGGTGGCTATCAGCCTGCGCAGTGGCGAAAGCCGCATCCTGCGAACCAGTTCCGTCCAGTACGCTGAGGCAATGCCTCAGCCTACGAAACAGGACTTCGCCCTTGCTGGCCCTTGGTCGCTCTCCTTCATCGAAGAAGCCCCCCGTGTGTCCCAGCGTTTTACTCTTGACACTCCTCAGACTTGGGAAACCCTCAGTCTAGAAGCAGCCATCACCATGGGCACGGGTGTCTATACCACCACCTTTAAGATGACCAAGCAACAAGCTCGCCAACACTGGATGATCGACCTGGGCGATGTCCGCGAGTCGGCTCGCGTCTATATCAACGGGCAGTTCGTCGGTTGTGCATGGGCCGTTCCCTTCATCCTTGATTGTCGCAACACCTTCAAGAAAGGAAAGAACGAGTTGCGCATCGAGGTCACCAACCTGCCCGCCAATCGCATCAGCGACATGGACCGTCGTGCCGTCCCCTGGCGTAAGATGAAAGAAATCAACGTGGTAGACATCAATTACAAGAAGACCACCTACGAATCATGGCAACCCGTAAAGAGCGGACTGAATGGCGAGGTGAGGCTGTTTTCGAAATAAACCTGTTGAAGATTTGGCTATCACAAGAATAATATCTACCTTTGCACCGACAAATAAAAAAACTATCAATAAAACATGTCTACACTTACAATTTGTATTGTTGTCCTCTTCTGTATCGGCTATATGTGCATAGCCCTGGAGAGTCTGACCCGTGTGAACAAGGCCGCTATTGCCCTGCTCATGTGTGTGGGCTGCTGGACACTGCTCATGCTGGGTCCTTCGCCCTATTATCCAGAGATTGCCTCTGGCGAGGTTATCCATCACATTGCCGAAGTCATCGAGCACCATCTGGGCGATGCCGCTGGCACACTGTTCTTCCTGATGGGTGCCATGACCATTGTCGAGATTGTTGATTCCAATGGAGGTTTCAATTTCGTTCGCGACACCATGAAGACGCGCTCTAAGCGCAAACTGCTGTGGCGTGTGGCCTTCATGACCTTCTTCCTGTCGGCCATCCTCGACAATCTCACCACCTCTATCGTCATGATTATGGTGCTTCGCAAACTCGTACAGAGTCGCGGAGACCGCTTGATCTATGCCGCGCTGGTCATCATTTCAGCCAACTCGGGTGGAGCCTTCTCGCCTATCGGTGACGTAACTACCATCATGCTGTGGATTAAGGGTGTCATCACCACACAAGGTGTCATTAGCGAGATTTTCGTCCCGTCTCTCGTGTCAATGGTCATCCCTGCCGCCATCCTCAGTTTGCAACTCAGCGGGAAATTCGAGAAAGAAAACAACTTGCCTAAAGCTGAGGTGAGCCAGTTTACCAAGGTTCAGCGTGACATCATCTTCTGGCTGGGCGTAGGAGGTCTTATCTTCGTCCCCATCTTCAAGACGATTACCCATCTTCCTCCGTTCATGGGCATCCTGCTCGTCTTGGGCATCCTATGGACTACCACGGAAATCTTCCATTACAACACCGCTGAGGACGACACCATGGCCAAGCGTGTCAGCGACATCATGTCGAAGATTGACCTGTCTACCATTATGTTCTTCTTGGGCATTCTGATGGCTGTTGCCGTTCTTCAGGAAGTAGGTGTGCTCACCATGTTAGGCAAGGGACTTGATACCACCTTCGAGGGCAACCACTACCTCGTAACCGGTATCATTGGTGTACTCTCCAGCATTGTCGACAATGTGCCTCTCGTAGCTGGTTGCATGGGCATGTATCCCGTTCAGGCTGCTGGCGACTTGGCTGTCGATGGCATCTTCTGGCAGTTGCTGGCCTACTGTGCTGGTGTGGGTGGTTCTATGCTCATCATCGGCTCTGCCGCTGGTGTTGTTGTCATGGGCTTGGAGAAGATTACCTTCGGTTGGTACATGAAGAAAGTCACATGGATTGTCTTCGTGGGCTACCTCGCTGGTATCTTCATCTATTGGCTGGAAAAGACCTTCCTCTTCTAATCCGGAAAGTCTTAACATATAAAGGGATGCCCATTTTGGGCACCCCTTTCTTTTCTCCCAACGGAACGAACAGAATGGCTTGGAAACTGAAATATCGCTGTAAGCAGTGCGGCTATGAAGCCGAGGTATACGAAGGTCGTGGACTCTTTCGTCAGGAGATTACTGCGATGTCGTGTCCCGATTGCAAAACCATCCAGAACATTGTGGTTGGTGGCATTATTGCCGATGTAGCCCCCTCTTACCGCAGCGAAGTCGGCCGTCTGTGCTTACAATGTGGCAGTGACAACATCAGACTGTGGGATAAGCGAACCTGCCCCAAGTGTCAGGGAGAAATGGAACAGACTGGCGACCAAGAGTTCTGGACGTAAACTGCCATTTTTGTTATCTTCATCGTTTAAACTTACCTTTTAAAGTTCGTACGCCTGCGATTGCCAAACGGACGGACTGCGAAATGAATCCAGTAGGAGTAACCCTTCCGTTCTATTATCAACTCATCGAAATCCTCGTGGTTCAGGTCACTGATGTCCAGCAATAGGGTTGCATAGCGAATAGCTTGTTCAATACCGACACATCGGATATCTACGGCACAACCTGTCAAGTGGTTGCTCTGTGCCCATCCCCCTACCGCATTGTTCACCTCCGGACATCGGAATCCTGAGTTGATGATGATGGGGTCATCCCCATCGCCATACAGGCCATTCCATCGTCTTCTCAGTTGTTCCAGCCAACCGCAAAGGCGCTTTAAGTTATTCACTTGTTCCTCATTCGGAACGTTCTCGATTCCCGTTTTCGTTTTGCAAAGCTCCCCCAGCGTAAAGTGCTGGGAGAGTTTCATTTCATCATTTCTCATTTCCATTTCTAATTTCTCATTCTTCGACCTAAAGGTGCGAAGCGACCAAAGGTCGAGTCCTCATTCCTCATTTAAATCATTAAGTCTTTAATGATTTTTTTGTACTTACCTTGTTTAATTCTCTCTATAAACCCATGCGTCAGCCAACGTTGACATTGTTTTCTCGCAGGACTATCTTCGATATCCAGCATACTCATCACATCCTTCACCCCAAAAGTTTCAGGCAGACTTTTGTATGCCTCTGCATTCTTGGTATTCCTGCGTCGTGGCACATATTCGCGAGCAGCGTTGTCCCAGGAGTCCTGCAACATCTGACCAAAGAAGTGGTCTTGGAAGTAGATCACTGCGTCGTAGATCAGTGTTGCAAACTTCAGGTCGTCATCTGTGATTTCCAGTTTCCCCGTTTTCCTGAACTCCTCATATTGGCGAGCCAGGATGCGAGGGATGGTCAACCACGTGGCATAGAACACGGCACGCTTTCTGAGGTAGTCCAGCACGTGGTCATCCGCAGCCTCCGCCTCTTGGGCACTGAGCTCGCAGAGGTCATACACATGGTCAGTCAGTCGCTGCAAGGGCAGTTCGCCATGCAACTTCTCGAACCTATAGCCCCACTGCTTCATCGCCTCGTTGGCCTCCCAGTCCACGTTCTTCTTCTTGATCATCAGGTATCGTGCCGTCTTCATCGGGAAGATGCAGACACGACTGCACAAACCATCATTGATATTCCTGAGTGTGAACTTCTTGTAAAGGCTAATCTGCGTACCTGTCGTGACTGAGTTCCAGTAGATGGGCAGGATGTCGTTGATGCTGTCGTTGTTCGCATAGTCGACACCCGAAAGCTCGTTGTGGAATGCTTTCAATTCCAGGTCGTGCTTGCCTATCCAGGAGCCACCGCTCTGTGCCGTGATACTACTGTCCAGCTCCGAATCGAACATATACAGATGCATGGGCATTACCTCTCCATCTACCACCTCCTTGGCCCTCTTCAATCTTCGGAAGAAGATGTTGTTTGAGGTTTTGGTAGGCAGATAACGAATCATACCCTCAGGCTCCACCAGTGCTTCCTGCTTCTGCGCCTTTGATGACGTTCCACGCTTTTTCTGCTCTTGTTTGTAGCGTGTCTCTTGCGCACGAACCTCATCGTCCTGCTCGCGCATGACACACATAATCTGGTCGTCCAGGTCCTTGGCAAAGCTCTTTCCCGTAGCAGGCTCACCGATGATGAGCACCTGCGGGTTCAGTCGCTGTTTGGCGCCATTGAAGTGCTCGTACCAGCATCGTGTCAACAGCGTGCAGTACATTGCTCCCGAGGCAAAGACCGCCCCCAGCCAGTTAGGTCTGTCTACTTGCTTACAGGCCTCGGCATAAGGAGCGCTAAGGAGAGGTTCCAGCCTTTGAGCGTACTGCTCGTAAGGGATGTCAGCGCTTGCCACAGGTCGCTCAGCTGTTGCTGACTGGCCGAGTTGTATACCAGCACGCGCAAGAACCCCTTGCATCCTTTTCGGGATGTCCTTATACATTCTTCGCTCACAAGCCGAATCAGCAACTCCTCTGACCTCTTCTTCTCCTCGCTCCCGGATGACGTC
>Ga0256407_10004106_pt1 | contig 24751 bp, 12 predicted proteins | sample RumenRJG_04DNA_FD_193489 | JGI IMG/M metagenome (GOLD analysis project Ga0256407, IMG submission 193489) | Bovine rumen microbial communities from Lethbridge, Alberta, Canada - RJG_04 | ecosystem: Host-associated > Mammals > Digestive system > Stomach > Rumen | place: Canada: Alberta... | reverse complement strand
CAGTTGGAGATATCCAAGAACCGTTTCAACGGATACAAGGATGCTCTGTTGAAGCAAGGATTAAAGATAGATGAGGAGATAGTAAAGGTCTGCGATAATCGTACTGACGCAGAGGAACTCACACCCCAACTGATGACTATGGATAATCCTCCCGATGGATACTTTGCAGTGAATGATGATACGGCCATAGGTGTTCTCTACACGTTGAAACATGCCGGCATAAAAGTTCCAGAGGATGTACAGATATGCGGATTTACTAACGGACAGCGTGCAGTGGCCTGCGATCCTATGCTCACCACCGTGGAACAGCGTGGTCATAAGGTGGGCGAAGAGGCTGCCACCATCCTGATGGATAAGGTGGAAGGGCTGTCGCCACTCGATAAGATAGAGAAAAGAGTGGTTAGAACCCGACTAGTAGTAAGAGGAACAACTAAATAATATAATTAAGAGATATGAAACAAAAACCGGATTTATCATTTTGGAAATTATGGAATCTTAGTTTTGGATTCTTTGGCGTACAGATAGCTTACGCTCTTCAGAGTGCTAACATATCGCGTATATTCCGTACGCTTGGTGCCGATCCGCACTCGTTGAGTTTCTTCTGGATATTACCGCCGCTGATGGGTATTCTGGTTCAGCCTATCGTGGGAACACTGAGCGACAGAACTTGGACACGATTCGGTCGTCGTATACCTTACTTATTTATAGGAGCGCTAACGGCTGTAGCTGTGATGTGTCTGTTGCCTAATGCCGGTTCGCTGGGTCTTACCATATCTATGGTGATGATATTCGGACTCCTGATGCTGATGCTGCTCGATACCAGTATCAACATGGCTATGCAACCATTCAAGATGATGGTGGGCGACATGGTGAACGAGAAACAGAAGGGTAAGGCTTACTCTATCCAATCGTTCCTGTGTAATGCTGGTAGTGTGGTTGGTTTCCTGTTCCCATTTTTCTTCGCCTGGATAGGATTAAGTAATGTGGCTCCTGAGGGTGTTGTTCCCGATACGGTAATTTGGTCGTTCTATATCGGTGCAGCCATCCTTATCCTGTGTGTTGTCTATACCACAATGAAGGTAAAGGAGTGGCCACCACAGGAGTATGCTGAGTATAACCCTGTATCTGAGGAGAAGGAAGACTCTGGTAATTGGTTCGTATTGCTAAAGAACGCTCCATCGGCATTTTGGCGCATCGGACTGGTGCAGTTCTTCAGTTGGGCTGCATTCCTTTATATGTGGACATATGTGGTCGACGCCGTTTCGTTAACTGTCTGGGATACAGCTGATTCGACTAGCGAGGCATATCAGGTAGCTGGCAACTGGACAGGTGTGCTCTATGCCATCCAGGCTATGGGTTCAGTGGCTTGGGCTGCACTTATACCCCGATTCAAGAATATCAAGGTTGCCTACGCAGTTAGTATGGCAATTGGTGGAGTGGGCTTTGCTCTTATTCCGTTCTGCCCGGGTCAGTATCTGCAGATTTTCCCATTCCTGCTCATTGGTTGCGCATGGGCTGCACAGCTGGCTTGCCCATTCACGTTGGTTACCAATGCGCTGCAAGGCTATGGTCACATGGGAGCTTATCTGGGCCTGTTTAATGGTACCATCTGCGTTCCACAGATAGTAGCTGCCCTGTTGGGTGGATCAATCCTTACTTTGGTGGGCAGCAATCAGGCTTACATGATGATAGTGTCAGGCATCCTGTTGTTTGCTGGAGCATGTGCAGTATTTGGAATTAAGACTAAGAAGTGAACCGTTTAGCGACGATTATATTAGCCGGCATGTTGTCGTTGGCCAGTTGGGCCAACGGCAACATTCTTACTGAGCGGTATAATCTGTCGTACATTAACCTCGACAATGGGCTGCCTCACAACAATGTGAGTTGGTTGTACAGCGATTCCAATGGTTTTCTGTGGATAGCTACTTACGGCGGTGGATTGGTTCGTTACGACGGCTATGGCATGATGATGCCGATGTTGGGGCTTAACAGCCTGTCGTGCAAGGCTATGACCGAAGACAGGTTTAAACGCCTTTGGGTTGCCTTTGATGAGGGAACCAACGTGATCGACCTGAACACTATGCTCCCCATTGTGCCTAAAACGACAAAAGGCGACATAAGCGAACTACTGGCTCAACCAAGTGTAAAGACGTATTGTGATGCACTCGGTCGTATCTGGCTTATTACCACAAAATATGTAAACTTGATATCATTTGACGAATATGGTGGAATAAGCAATGTTGTCACTTATCAATATACAGACAATACTCCCGATATTAGTATTTGTGATATTGAGGGCAACGGTAAGCCATGGATATGTATTGACAGAGGATTGTATCGTATGGCAGAAAAGGACGGCAAACTGGTTAGGGAAGAGATTTCATCGCTTTTGAAACCGCTTTATGGTCTTTACATCACTGATATGCTTAAGCGTGGCAATGTGGTTTGGTTCAGTACCAATCATGGTCTGTACCGCTACGATCCATATCTGCATAAGCTCGACCAGATACCTGTTCAGAACCTGTCACATGAGTTCTTGTCGCGCTTGGCCTTGATGCCCGATAACACTCTGCTAGTGGGCTCTCTGTGCGGAGTGAATATATATGACGACCAGACGGACACTTTTACAGCATGGACTCAAGCTAGTAATCCACCGCTTAAAAATGATTTCGTTCACAATCTGTGGGTAGATAATGGCCTTATATATATAGGTACTGAGGCTGGTGGAGTGGTGCGACTGGTGCCGCGACAGTTACTATTGCAGAACAGTGTACATACTTCCGACCCAGGATCGTTGTCGCCCAACCCTGTAAATGCGATGTATGCATCGGCCGATGGCACCCTGTGGGTTGGTACAGTCGAAGGCGGACTGAATCGCCGGCCAAAGGGGGAACGTAACTTTATCCACTATACCAAGTCAAATTCGTCATTGCCTCATAATAGTGTATCAACCCTCGCTGCCGATAAATACGGCCGATTATGGATTGGTACATGGGGAGGTGGACTATGCTGGATCAATATGAGCGATCCAGGGCCGATAGTCCATCTGGAGTTGTCAGTAGATCAGGCGCGATTGACTAACTTTATCGGTGCTATGGCTTACGATTCTATCAACGATGGCATGTGGATAGGTAGCAATGACGGGTTGTTCTTCTACGATTTCAAGAAAAAACAATTGATAGAGCCGTTCGAAGAGTGTCAATTGGTTCGTGGATGCATCGGATCGATAGTAACCAAGGATGGTTATCTGTGGATGGGTTGTATGCAGGGAGTGGTGGTTGTCGACCTGAAATCTCAAAAGAACGGACGTTTTGAAACGCGTAACATTCGCCACCTATTAGCTGATCCTACATCTAAGATAGTAGACAAGATATCATCGTTCTGCGAGACAAGCGATGGTACGCTATGGTTGGGCAGTAACGGCTACGGGCTATACAAACGTATACTTGACGAGAAAGGCGAAGAGCGTTTTGAAGTGCTGACTCAAGCTGATGGACTGGTATATAACGGTGTGAAAGGTATAGTTGAAGACCGTAACGGTCGACTGTGGATTACCACCCAGAACGGTCTTTCGGTTTACGACCCCAAACTCAAGGCCTTTACCAACTATTCTCAGCATGACGGACTTATTAGTCCGCACTTCTACTGGAATTCGGCCATAAAGGATGCGGCAGGTAATATCTGTCTGGGTAGCGAGGCCGGACTTATTGAGATGCTTGGTGAGAATGCTGACACCCACTATCACGGTCACCTTACATTTACCCATCTGATGGTTGACAATCAGGATGCGATAGCCGGCAGTGACTATTTGAAAGAAGATATCACTGTGGCCAAGACCATTTGGTTGAAGGAAGGACACCGCTCGTTCTCGATAGATTTTTCGGCGCTCGACTATGGCTACGAAATGCAAGGCGTATATAGTTACCGCATGAAGGGCTTTGATAACGATTGGGAGGTGTTAAAGCCCGGTGAACATTCTGTACGATATAGTTCGCTACCCGCAGGAACCTATACTTTCGAGGTGAACTATAAGTCAACACAGACAGCTGGTGATGGCGATACCATATCAGTCGAAGTAGTTGTTAAACCTTATTTCTGGCGCAGTTGGTGGTTCCGTCTGTTACTTGGCATTTTGTTTGTAGCCTTGTTAGTATATATATATAATAGGTGGGTTGCAGTAGTTAAGCGTAAGGAGGCCGAACAATTGCTTACACCTATCCGTAGAGTACTTGAGGAGTCTGAAGATCCTCGCCAACTACAGTCACGTATACAGAACATACTTGATAACCAACAGCGTTACAAACAGAGTGTAACTAAGAGTGTTGAGGCTGATAAGGAGGAGGTAATGAAGAGCTCCAAGCCATTTATGGAACGTGTGATGGAGATAATGGAAGCCCATTATATGGATTCTGAATTTGGTGTACAGGAGTTTTGCGATGCGCTTGGTATGAGCCGAACAGTGGCTAGCAAACACCTGAATGCTGAAGCAGGTCTGCCTGTGGGACAGTTTATACGTAACTACCGACTGAATATGGCCAAGGAGATGCTATCGTCTAAGACTGGTAACCGTAATATTACCGAGATAGCATACGCTGTTGGCTTCAACGACCCTAAATATTTCACCCGTTGTTTTACTAAACTATACGGAACAAACCCAAGTTCTTGGTCTTGATTTACCTCAAGATATACTCTTGACATATCTCAAGAAGTGGAAAATAAGCACCCTGGAGGACAAAAATCATTTTGTCCACCTAATAAATCGTTTTGTCCACCTCCAATGCATTTTATATATCTATCTTTGCCGCAGATTTTGAAAATTCAACTAATTAAATTAATTCAAAACTTAAAACAATTAACAATGAGAAAACAAGTATTATTCTCTGCAATGCTGATGTTTGGCGCACTGGGAGGTCTGTCGGCCTATCCTGTTCCTGCAATGGCATTAGTGGCACAGCAGACCATTAAGGTTAGCGGCCAGGTTGTAGACCAAGAGGGAGAACCGCTCATTGGAGCTACTATTAAGTTGAAAGGCGCCCAGACAGGTGTTATCACCGACTTTGATGGTAAGTTCACAATCGATGCCCCCTCAAACGGAACTCTCGTAGTAAGCTACGTAGGTTACAAGGATCGCGAAATAGCTGTACGCGGACGCGCGATTATTGAAAAGATCGAGATGGAGTCAGACGCTATGATGCTCGACCAGGTGGTTGTAGTAGGTTATGGTGTTCAGAAGAAGGCCGACCTTACTGGTTCTGTATCTATCGTTAATGCTGACGAACTGAAGCGCGTTTCACACTCAAACATTTCTTCTATGCTCGAAGGTAAGGTTGCTGGTGTACAGATTACCTCAGACGGTCAGCCAGGAGCCGACCCAATGGTACGTATCCGTGGTATCAGTACGCTGAACGGTAATCAGGCTCCTTTGTATGTTATCGATGGAGTACCTGTTGGTACTAGCATTCGTGACTTCTCGCCTAATGATATCGAGACCATCCAGGTACTGAAGGATGCTTCGGCTGGTGCTATCTATGGTAGCCGCGCTGCTAATGGTGTGGTAATCATCACCACAAAGGGCGGTAAGAAGGAACAGCCACTTAAGGTCGACTATAAAGGCTACTTTGGTGTAGATAAGATTCAGAATGGAATATACGATCTCACAGATGCAGACCAGTATAGTCAGTACCTAGGTGTCGCTGCTGATAATGCAGGAGTCTTACTCCCTGGTGGTTACAGCCTTGGTGCCGATGGTAAGTATCACTTCCGTGATAACACCAATACCGACTGGCTCAGTGAGGCCTTTAAGACAGGAATTCGTCAGAATCATAGCGTAAACCTGAGTGGTGGTGGTCAGAATAATACCTATAATATTAGTCTTGATTACTATAATCAGAAAGGAACCCTCGAGGGTGCAGGTCCTAACTTTGAGCGTTACACAGCTCGTGTAAACAACACTATGGACACCAAGTTCGTTAAGTTCCGCACCAGTTTGGTTTACTCTCATTCAGATCAGGACAATCTGGCTGTATCTAATGCCAATGAGTACGTACAGGGTCTGTATGGTAACCTGGGTAACGTGCTGGGCGGCGTGCTCAATATGCAGCCAACAATAAAGGCTTACGATGAGTCTACATGGGTGCTCGATGATATGGTAGGTTCTGCCAGTAGCTATAAGTACGATGCTTATGGATACGGTGTGTACTACGATACCGTACATGGTGATATCTCGGCCATGAACCCATTGCTCATCAACAAGATGCTTACACGTAACACTATCGTTGACCGTTTTGTAGGTACAGCATCTGCTGATGTTGACCTCCTTAATATGATAGGTATAAAGAGCAAGAACCACCAGTTGACTTATAAGATCAACCTTTCTTATAGCACAACATCTTGCAACGACAAGACATGGATCCCTGCGTGGATTCAGAGTAACCGTGTATATCTGGCTAAAGAGAACGAACGTCTGACAAAGGCTCATCGCAAGTATACCGATGCCCTGATTGAGAATACCCTTACCTGGGATGGCACAATGGGGCTGCATCACGTAAATCTTGTGGCTGGTCAGACATATCAGGAGGAGAATACTCAGACCATGTCGGCTACCGGCGTGAACCTGTCGCAGCCTTACTTCCTACAGTTGCAGAATGCTAGTTCGTGGAGTGCAGACAGTTATGAATACAAGCACACTATAGCTTCTTATCTGGCTCGTCTTAACTACGACTTTGATGGCAAATACCTCATCTCGGCTATTGTACGTCGTGATGGAAGCTCTCGCCTTTCGAAGGACATCCGTTGGGGTACATTTAAGTCGCTCTCTTTGGGCTGGCGTTTCGATAAGGAGAAGTTCTTCCCCATCGATCGTGATATCGTAAATCTGTTCAAACTGCGCGCAAGCTATGGTGAGATAGGTAATGAGGCTTCTGTTGGTGACTATGCTACCGAGGCTACTATGGCACGTAACAACATGACATATAGCTTTGGTAACCAGCCAATCACAGGTTCGGCTATTTCTACATTCGTAAACGAGAACCTTACTTGGGAAACAAGAAAGACCATGAATGTTGGTCTCGACCTGGCTTTCTTCAACAACCGCATTGAGTTCACTGCCGAGTGGTATAAGAACAAGTCAGAGGATCTTCTTTATAATGTGCCCGTTCCTGCCAGTGCTGGTGTTGCCAACACTTCAGTAACCATGAATGCTGCCTCACTAGAGAACAGCGGATTGGAGTTCTCTTTGACCTATCGCAATAACGATCACGCTTTGAAGCACCAGATTAGCGCAAATCTGAGCACAGTGAACAATAAGGTTACTTCACTCGGATTCGGAACCGAGAAGTATATCACTGGTTCATACATCACTGAAGTAGGACAAGAGGCTGGTAAATTCTATGGTTGGGACTACCAGGGCATCATCCGCACACAGGAGCAGCTCGATGAGTTGAATGCTATCGCACAGGCTAATGGTCTTGAAGAGTACCAGCCAGGTGCACATGTAGGTGATTGCTATTATCGTGATATCAATGGTGATGGCCAGATTAACGGTGACGACCAGACTGTTCTGGGTAGCGGTCTGCCAAAAGTTAACTTCGGTCTGAGCGCACATTTGGAGTATAAGATCTTTGATCTGAGCATCTCTACATTCGGTGCCCTTGGATATCATGTAAGTGACTACCTGTACAACACGCTGAACTCTAGCTACGGCTATGGCAATAAGAGCGTTGATATACTTGCCGCTAACCAGTGGGATGGTGGCACATATGTATCAAATATCCCCCGCACTTACCTTTCTAACAGTGCAACACTGGCTTGGAATGACCTGTTCTGCAGCCGTCAGATTCAGAATGCTGCATACTGGAAGATTGCCAATGTAGAGCTTGGTTGCAACCTGCCCAATAAGTGGTTTGCCAACTACGTAACAGGCGTACGCCTCTATGTATCGGCTCAGAACCTTTTCACTTTCACAGGCTACAAGGGTTACAATGTTGACTTTGCTGGCGGTACATTCACTCCAGGCTACAACTACTGCTCATACCCAACAGCTAGAAGCTTTATGGCTGGTCTGAACTTCACATTCTAAAGTGATGAATAGTATATATAACTAAGAATAAAGGATTAAGAATATGAAACTACATAAAATTTCATTGGCTGTACTGGTTGGTCTTGGTGCGCTCACTTCGTGCGACAGCAAGTTGGATGTGTCAAATCCCAACCAGCAGACCACAGCCACATTCGGCAATGATGTCGAGTCATTAGAGGAGAATGTGATTGCTGCATACAACCACATCCGTATGGAGGGAACCTATGCCCGTGTAGGCTATACCCTCGATGTATGTCGCGGTGATGAGGTGTGGAACTCATCTCAGGTATGGTATATGCCTTTCGATGATCTTAATGCACCTTTCACCGATGAGATCGGTCAGTGGTCATGGCGCGACTGGTATTATACCATCAACGTATGTAACTACACTATCTCGCGTTGCGGCGAAGATAATTCTGCTCTTTCTGAGACTATGAAGCGCATTAAGGGACAGATGCTGTTCCTGCGCGGTCTGGCTTACTACAACCTTACAGGTTACTATCAGAATCCTATTCTGATTACAGACTATAATACATATTCTACACTCGATGGTCTCTATGGTACTAACAGCACCTACGATGAGGCTTGGGATCAGGTAGAGAAGGACTTTGCCGAGGCAATGACTCTGCTGCCTAGCCGCGATGCCGGTGGCCAGTGGGAAAAGGGCCGTGCCACATGTGGTGCAGCTGCAGGTTACTATGCCCGTGCCCTGATGATGCGTCATAAGTACAGCGAGGCTCTCACCATACTTAAGGATATCATCGGTGGAAAGTATGGCACATATAAGCTGATGGCTAACTATGGCGACAACTTCCGTGAGGGTTCTGCTTACGAGAACAACGCAGAGAGCCTGTTCGAGGTTCAGTACCTGGACTATGGTTCACAGGGTACCGACGATGAGTGGACACCAGTAAACACCAGTCCTAACGCTACTCAGGGACATGCTATCGAGAGTAACTATGGCCCTGGCGATATGGGTGGATGGGCTGACCTGTCAGCATCTCCTTGGCTCTATCAGCTTTTCAAAGCCGAGAAGACCACTAGCGGAACACTCGATCCACGTCTCTATTGGACTATCGGTACATACGAGCCTGAGTGGGAAGGATTCGAGTATGGCAACGTTTGCTACACTGTTCCTATGACTGCTGATGCTCCTGTAGTAACAAACAACAACTACGGTGGACTGCCAATAGCAAAGAATACCAACCTCCGTACAGGGCTCTACGACAAGGTAGTAACAGGTCTGCACTGCGGTATCAACCTTCGTATGATGCGTTATTCTGACGTTCTGCTCCGCGCTGCTGAGTGCGAGAACGAGGTTAACGGTCCTACACAGCAGGCTATCGACTGGATCAATCAGGTTCGTAACCGTGCCGGTTTGGCCGATCTTAAGTTGGCTGACTTTGCTGGTAATGCAGATAAACTCTTCGAGCAGATTGCTAACGTAGAGCGTCCAAAGGAGTTCGGTTGCGAGTTCGGTCGTGGTTTCGACCTCGTACGCTGGGGATTCTTCTACAGCGCTGATCGTTTGCAGCAGATCAAGGAGCACGGTACATTCCGTCGTACTAATGACAAGACTCGTGTGAAGGAGCCTGTAAGTTACTCTGAGGTAGGATCAGATCCAGAGCTCAAGAGTTCATACGACAGTTGGATTCAGGGTCACGAGTTCTTCCCAATCTATCAGGGAACACTTAATGACAACCCCAATTTGGATGGCAACTCTGCAAACAAGAGCGAGAGTAATGCTGACAAGCTTTACGGTCCTGTTCACCCAGTCGTAAAACTCTAAGTGATAAAGTAAGAATTAAGGTTTAAGAAATAAGAATTGTAAGATTATGAAATACAATAAAATAGTAACAGCTTTCTGTGCAGCAGCTCTGGGCTTGATGTCGCTTACAAGCTGTGAGGGAGGCGACCTGTTCAGTATAAACGCTCCCGATTGGTTGTCGTCGAAGGCTGATTCTATTGCAGCCGAAAAGGCTAAGAACCAGGGCGATGACGTAATCGAAGGTATGGAAGAGGATGTGTACACCGTTGGTGCTACCGATTACTCTACCGGATGGTGGGCTCAGTTCTCTAAGTACTATCAGATACCAGAGGGTGGAAAATGGATTGCTCAGTTCAATCTGAACATCAATCCTAACGCCTCAAATACCTATAAGAACTTTGCAATGATCATCACAAATGATGAGGATCGCGGTGCTGCCAACTATAAGGAGTACGGTGCTATCCGTTACGACTACCAGCCTAGCGGTAACTCTGAGTGGGGAGATTATATCGATCGTAGTTTGGCAAGCAGCGACCTGGAGTTTGCTACCGATACCGATGCTGGTGTCGACAAACTCGGTGGTAAAGTGACACTTACCATCGACCGTACTAACGGCGGAATGGTTGTTACAATGACCAATGGTGTTGTAACCAAGACTTACAACCAGACTTCGGCACTAGTAAATCTCAATGCCGATGCATCTAACGGTACTATCCGTGCATTCCTTGTACCAGAGGGATCATATATCAGTTTCCTGGGATCAACTATCGAGCCTATCGGTGGTTTCACCTCTAAGGAGGATAAACAACCATTGTCAATGACCCTGAACGGTGTGCCCAAGAAGGTCTTGCAGGGAACAGAGGTTGCTGATGCATTTGCTAATGTTACAGCTACTGTACAGTTCGAACAGGGTGTTTCAAAGGAGGTATCTGCTAAGGATCTTACCTTCCAGGCTATTCCTGATATGTATAGCCTTGGTAGCAAGACTCTTATAGCAGTCTACAACAAGACCTACAAAGGCGAGGCTGCTAGCCCTGTTATCGCATACGCTAAATTCCAGGTTGTAGATAAGATTTACACCTCACTTGGTGCTACCGATAACTCAACACCTTGGTGGGGCGCTCACTCTGAGAATATTAAGGTTGGACCTAAGGAGACATTCGTAAGCACTTTCACCAACTATTCAAACGGTGCCAATAACTGGAACAACTTCGTAGTAGTTCTCTGCAAAGCTGATAATACAGAGTATGCAGTATTACGTGCCGATAACTATGGTTGGGGTGATGGCTATGCCGCTTGTACACCTGTTGGTACTCAGGGCGACTGGGCTACATGGCTTGCTGCTATGGATGGTGCCAAGGTAACCACCTATGTTACTAATAATGGTGACGGTACAGCCGATGTGAAGGCAGTAATGGAAGGTACAAATGGTGAAACTTATACTCAGGAGTATAATGGTATCAACACTGTCGATCCAAACGACTTCTACTTCCGCTTTACTGTTGATAATTGTCATCTTGAGTTTGATGACGTAGTTGGTGAGGAGGATAATAGTACTGCTTGGTGGGCTGCTCACTCTACCGACTGGACTGTACCTGCAGGAAAGACCTATTCGGTTCGCTTCAAGCATTTCACAAATGGTGCTAATAACTGGAACTCAGTCTGCACCGTACTCACCCGTCTGGACAACACCGAGTATGCAGTGCTCCGTTCAGACAATTACGGCTGGGGCGACAGCTATGCTGCCTGCACACCTAGTGGCGGTCAGACCGACTGGGCTGCTTGGCTAGCTGCAATCGACGATGCCTACGTAACAGTATCTGTTACAAACAATGGCTCTACAGCCGACGTGAAGATGGTATTCGAGGGCAACGATGGCGAGACCTATCATCAAAGCTACACCGGTCTGCCAATAGAGGGTAGCAACTTCCGTTTCCGCTTCACCATCGAGGGTGGTCACATCGTATTTGAGTAATTGCTGATTCTCTCAGCCTAGAAAAGAGCCGGCTCTGCAAAATGCCGAGTCGGCTCTATATAATCAAAATAGAAGATTATGAAACGAACATTACTTTACATCATATCCTTGTTGCTGCCAGTTACGGTAGCCGCTTACAACCTGACGCGTGTCAGTGTACATGACCCAAGTGTGGTTTACGACCCCGTCAGCAAGTACTATTACATCTTTGGTTCTCATCGTGCTGTTGCCAAGAGCGCCGATATGATGGCTTGGACACTACTGACATTAGGTCAGGATCAGTACACTAATGGTACGATAGAAAAACGAGGTGTGCCCTGGAAGACTGCAGCCAGCGATAATGCTTACAGCAATGTGGCATTCGATGTGCCTGCAGTAACAAAGGTAAAGAAGGGTGGTGTTGAATACAACTTTAACTTCAATGCCAGGGCCTGGTCGCAGAAGGGTAGTAGCAACTATGACATCAATGGCAACCTCTGGGCGCCTGATGTCATCTGGAATCCTGTGATGCAGAAGTGGTGTATGTACATGAGTGTGAATGGCGATTATTGGTATTCAAGTATTGTTTTGCTGACTGCTGATAACATCGAGGGGCCATACGAGTATCAGGCACCAGTGGTTATTAGTGGTTTCTACGAAAATAATAGCTATAAGGAGACCGACCTCGAAATCGTACTTGGCGAGCAGGCATCACTGCCCAAGCGTTATGCTACAAAGAAATCTGGCTCAGGTCAATGGGGAGAACGCTATCCAAACAATATCGACCCCTGTGTGTTCTACGACGAAGATGGTAAGTTATGGATTGTTTATGGTTCATGGAGCGGTGGAATCTGGATGCTGGAACTCGATGAGAATACTGGTCTTCGCGACTACGATGTAACCTATACACAAGTAGGCGAAGGCAATGGTATAACTACCGACCCTTATTTTGGTAAGAAGGTTGCTGGTGGCTACTATGTATCGGGCGAGGCTCCATATATTGAGTATATTGGCGGCTATTACTATTTGTTTGTTACCTATGGTGGCCTGACAGCCGATGGAGGCTATCAGATGCGCGTTTTCCGTTCCGAAAAACCAGACGGACCATATATTGACTCCAATAATATCAATGCTGTGTATAATAGTTACCAGCTAAACTATGGCGCACTTGCTGCAAGTAATCGCGGCGTAAACATCTTTGGCGCTTATACAGATTGGGGTAATCTGGTAAAAGGCAATAATGGCGAACGTTCTCAGGGGCATAACAGTATCATTGCAGCCGAAGACGGACGTACATATCTGGTTTATCACACCCGTTTTCAGAATCAGGGCGAAGGTCATCAAGTACGTGTACATCAGGTGTTCCAGAACAAAGACGGCTGGCTGGTAGCTGCACCATTCGAGTATACTGGTGAGGAAGTTAAGAGCGCCGATATTGCCACCACACAGCAAGTAAGCACCGATCGTATTCCTGGTACTTACAAGCTCCTTATCCACAAGTATAAACTTAATAACAGCAACAAGGAAATTGTAGAACCTGTGGAAGTGAAACTCAGTATCGATGCCAATGGTAAGAAAGTGATTACTGGTGATGTAACTGGCACTTGGGCTGTTACCGAGGGAACCTCGTATATGAATCTGGTATTTGGTGGCGTGGCTTATAGAGGCGTGATGGTGGAGCAGACATTGGAACGTACCGATACCAAGACCATTGCCTTCACAGGTCTGGCCTATAAGGCCAACGGTACCGATGGTGTCACAGTATGGGCCTATCAGACAGAGTCCGCTTCTACAGGTATCACGGATATAGAGGTAAACAATAGTACAAGTGCAGCGCCCATCTACGATCTGAGTGGTCGCCGCGTAAACAAACCACAACGTAACGGAATCTATATTCAGAACGGTAAAAAATACATAGTTAGATAAGATTATGAGAAAAACAGTCATCTCATTGATGCTGTTGGCCCTGAGTGCAAACCAGATGGTTTATGGACAGCAGCATCCCGGACAACGTATGCCTTTTGTGACAGATACACCGATGGTACACGACCCCGTGATGGCCTACGAAGATAGTACCTATTATATATTTGCTACAGGCATGGGTATCCAGAAAATGACATCGGTAGATTGTAAGAAATGGACGGTACATACTGAGCCAGTCATGTCGGTCATCCCTAAGTGGGCACACGATTCCGTGCCAGGTTTTACCCATCATGTATGGGCACCAGATGTCATCCAGTGGCATGGCCGTTGGTGGATGGCTTACAGTTGCTCAACATTTGGTAAGAACGGCTCAGCCATCGGACTGCTCTCCACCCATAAGTTGGCCTCTGGTCTGTGGGATGATGAGGGCTGTATCATCGCCTCGCGCGAAGGTCGCGACAATTGGAATGCTATCGATCCCAACTTTGTGATTGACGATAATGACCAACCGTGGTTGGTTTGGGGTAGCTTTTGGGACGGCATTCAACTGGCACGTCTCGATACCACTATGCATATTGCAAAGGGGTGCAGGCCTAGCACCATTGCCCGCAGGTTTAATCTCGGTAACGAGGCTAGCAAGCAAGCCTTGCCCATCAATCCCAATCCGCCAAAAAATCCAACGTCCGACTTTGCCGGACCAAATGCCATCGAAGCTCCATTTATCTTCAAACACGCAGGATACTATTATCTGTTTGTATCGTGGGATTACTGTTGTCAGGGTAGCAAGAGCAACTACCGTGTGGCTGTAGGTCGTAGTAAGACAGTTGACGGTCCGTATCTCGATCGTAATGGCATCGATATGCGCTATGGTGGCGGAAATATATTTATCGAGGGCGATAAGAAGAATTTTGAGGCTGCAGGTCATTGTGCAGCTTACCATATCGACGGTCAGGATGTCTTTATCTGTCATGGTTATAGCATTGCTCACCAAGGAGCATCCATTCTTATCCAGCGTCCTATCAGTTGGACGTCAGACGGATGGCCTGTATTAGAAAAATAATAAGATGATAAGAAACAGCATATTGATATTGATAACCATGATAACGCTGGGTGTTCGTGCCCAGCAGTTATCGTGGACAGCCGATAACGGCAACGGCACTTTTACCAATCCCCTTTTCTACGATGAGTTTTCCGATCCCGACATTCTACGTGTGGGCGACGACTACTATCTGGCTGGAACCACCATGCACTCGGCGCCAGGACTAGTAATCCTTCACTCAAAGGACTTGGTCAACTGGGAAAACGTCAGCTATTGCTTCGATCGTTTCGATTTCGATGATGATGCCTTCTCAATAAAGAATCATAAGGAAATATATGGTCAGGGTATATGGGCGCCTGCCATCCGTTATGGCAACGGACAATTCTATATATTCTCAAATATCAATGGCAAGGGCCTGCAGTGCTATACATCTAAAGACATTCGTGGCCCGTGGAAGCATCATAAGATGAAGGGAGATATCTACGACCTTAGCGTACTCTTCGATGATGATGGTAAGATTTATGCCATCCATAAGTATGGCGAGGTACACTGTACAGAACTCAAACCCGATATGAGTGGTCCTGTAGAGGGGACCGACCGTGTGATTATCCCTGAAGGAAATGCAGTAGGCGAGGGACATCACATGTATAAGATAAATGGTATGTACTACCTTATATCTACCGATTACATGCCTAATGGTCGCACGCTTTGCAGTCGTTCCAAGAGCATCTGGGGACCATACGAGACTGTAACTATCACTGCCGATGAGACCTTCGGTTATCATGCAGCACCTATCACTCAGGTGCCTCAGGGCGTAAAGTATCGTATCGGCGAGGATGGCACTAAGTTTGGCATCCCTCAGGTCGATAAGGACGCCACTGCCTGTACCAACATCCACCAGGGCGGTATAGTCGAAGACCAGAGCGGTCAGTGGTGGGCGCTGCTTATGATGGACTTCCACTCTATCGGCCGCACCGTTTGCCTTTCGCCCATCACCTGGAAAGATGGTTGGCCTATGATAGGTCTCGAAGGCAACCTTGGTCGTGCTCCACGTACCTGGTTTAAACCCAACATCGCTACTAACATAAAAGCGCATGCCCCTTATAATCGTAATGAAGATTTTAATTCTAAGGAACTGGGAAGAGTATGGCAGTGGAACCACAATCCCGATGACAGCAGGTGGAGTCTGAAGAAAGGTCGTCTGCGCATACAGTCGATGCCTGCCGAACAACTGATGTGGGCTCGTAACACCCTCACCCAACGTGTAATCGGACCTACGTCCATTGCTACTGTCGAACTCTATACCGGTGGCATGAAGGATGGTGATGTAGCAGGTTTGGGCAATATCAACGTGCCTTGCTCGTGGATAGGTGTCGTAAAGGATGGCAATAGCCTTATCCTACGTTGTTTCGAACAAGCTATTAATGATACTATAGATACAAAACTGAAAGCAGAAAAACTATGGCTGCGCATGGTTGGTGATTTCGATAATGATAGAGCTCACTATGAGTACTCGATTGATGGCACCAACTATCAGCAGTTAGGTCGTGAGATGCCACTTAGCTATCAGCTCATCACCTTCCAGGGTTCACGTCATGCGCTCTTTGCCTTTAACCATAAGGGCAAGCAGGGGGGGTATGCAGAGTTTGATAACTTTACAGTCGATGAGCCTCAGGCTGATCGTAGTGGTAATATACCTTATGGCAAGTCATTCCGTATCATAAATCTGGCTACAGGTCGCCCTGCATTTGCCCAGAAACATGGCCTTCTATATGATACCGATTACAGTGATAAGAGCAAGCGTGCCCGTTTCCGTATAATCGATAAGGGTCAGGGTCAGGTGATTCTGCAGTGCGAAGACGGACGATATGTGTTCTGTTCGGGCTATGGCATTGCTGGAGATGTACGTCTAACTACCGATGAGTCTAAGGCAGAGGTGTTTATGTGGCAAGATTATCTCAACCACGAGTTCATGCTCATGTCTATGCGCACTCACCGTTACGTCGGTAAGAGTCCAACCACTGGCAGTCCCTATTCTATGGACTATACCGGTTCCGACCCTGCTCGCCGCAATGGCGCAGTATTCCGTTGGGAATAAAAACTCCTTATTATATTAATAATGTGTAAGGCCTGCGTCGTAAGGATGCTGGCCTTTCTATTATGCAAACGTTTGCACGAGAAAAATAACAAAATATAACAAAAAAAAGAATAACGTATCGAAATCTGATATATCTTTGCACCGATGAAACTGTAAATGTGAGCTCATTAAAAGCTTAAAACGATATAACAATAACAAATTAACTCTAATTTAAAAATGTAATGATGAAGCAGGTAAACATTCAATTTCCGCTTAGGATGCTTGGCCTTATCTTAGGTCTGTTCCTATCGGTAAGCGCCTTTGCTCAGATTGACGTAAAAGGCCATGTGAAAGATGCTACAGGCGAACCCATTATCGGCGCTACAGTACGTGTAGACGGCACACAGGCTGCTACAGTATCTGATTTTGACGGTAACTTCGCCATTAAGGCAAAACAGGGTGCTACACTTAGCATTTCGTATGTGGGTTATGTAACCGCACAGGTGAAAGCTGCACCTAATGTTACTGTAGTACTGCAGGACGATCAGACTGTACTGCAGGACGTTGTAGTTATCGGTTATGGTACCGTTCGTAAGAGCGACGCCACCGGTTCGGTTATGTCGGTCGAGGCCGATCAGCTGAACAAGGGTCTGGCCACATCTCCAGCCGATCTGCTGCAGGGTAAGACTCCTGGTGTACAGATTACTACCAACAGTGGTGCTCCTGGAGCCGGTTCAAAGATCCGTATCCGTGGAGGTTCTTCACTTTCAGCATCTAACGACCCTCTGATTGTTGTTGATGGTCTGCCAATCAGTTCTACTGAGATTTCTGGTGGCGACGTGCTGAACACCATCAACCCTAACGACATCGAGAGTTTCTCTATCCTGAAGGATGCTTCTGCTACAGCTATCTATGGTAGCCGTGCATCAAACGGTGTAATCCTGATTACCACCAAGAAGGGTAAGGCTGGTTCTAAGCCCCGCATCACTGTCGACATGAGCGGTTCATTCAAGACCGTTGGTAAGAAGGTTGACGTGCTGGGTGCTGACGCATTCCGCGAGTTCTTTATGGCCAACTATGGTGATAATGCTGACGCTGTTGCAGCTCTTGGCAATGCTAACACCAACTGGCAGGACGAAATCTATCGTACAGCATTCGCTGAGGAAATCAATGCTAGCGTAACTGGTGGTTATGTTGCAAAGAATGCCGACTTCAAGATGCCTTATCGTGTAAGTGCAGGTTTCCTGAACAACGATGGTACACTGAAGACCACTGGCATGAGCCGTGCTACTGTAGGTTTCAACCTTACTCCAACTCTGCTGAACGATCGTCTGACCATCAACCTGAATGGTAAGGGCGTGTTCACTCACAACTCTTATGCTGATGAGGGCGCTATTGGTGCCGCTGTTCAGTACAACCCATTAATGCCTGTAGATCACAAGTGGATGAGCAATGGCGCTTATAACACCATGTCTACACTGAACCCAGTAGCAATGCTGAACGAGCAGAACAAGGATAGTTACGTACGCCGTTTCGTAGGTAACGCTCAGTTCGATTATAAGTTCAAGTTCCTCGATGGACTTCGTGCCAACTTGAACCTCGGTCTCGATATCTCTACCACCACAGGATGGAATATTTCTGAAGAGGGCAGTGAGATTTCATATCACAATAAGGTTGAGAACGGTACAGGTGCATGGGAGAAGTACACTCAGCTGCGTCGCGACCAGACTCTGGAGTTCTATTTGGCATACGCTAAGGAGCTGAAGGAGATCCAGAGCCGCTTCGATATCCTGGCTGGTTATAGCTGGCAGCACTTCTACAACAAGACTACAGATATGAAGATTGCTAATGATGGTACAGAGGTCTCATATCCCGTAAAGACTCCTCTATTGATGACCGAGAGCTATCTCATTTCATTCTATGGACGTTTGAACTACTCTCTGATGGACCGCTACCTCCTCACCTTCACTCTGCGTGACGATGGTACATCACGTTTCCAGAACAACAAGTGGGGTATATTCCCATCAGCAGCTCTGGCATGGCGTATCAGCGAGGAGCCATTCCTGAAGAACGTTGAGTTGCTGTCTAACCTGAAGCTCCGTCTGGGCTGGGGCGTAACAGGTCAGCAGAACATTAATAGTGGAGACTATCCATCTATTGCAACTTATCATACAAACCAAAATGGTTCTCTCTATATGTTCGGTAATGGCATCGTTACCCCAATAACTCCAAGAGGCTTCGATCCTAATATTAAGTGGGAGGAAACAACAACTTATAACATCGGTTTGGACTTCGGCTTCGCTCGTAACCGCATCAATGGTAGTATCGATGTATATCAGCGCAAGACCAAGGATCTGTTGAATAAGGTTCCTGTAGCTTCTGGAACCAACCTTACCAACTATCTGCTGATGAATGTCGGCGATATGGAGAACAAGGGTATTGAGGGTGCACTGAATGTAGTGCCCATCGAGAAGAAGGACCTCCGTTGGGAGATTGGTGTTAACGTAGCTTACAACAAGAATAAGATTACCCGTCTGACAGCCAGCGACGATCCTAGCTATCTTGGTGTAGAGACTGGTGGTATCTCGGGTGGTGTAGGTAACAACATCCAAATTCAGAAGGTAGGCAACCCCATTAATTCATTCTTCGTATTCCAGCAGGTATACGGCGAGGATGGCAAGCCACTCGAGGGTGTATATGTTGACCGCAATCACGACGGACAGATTACCGACGACGACCGTTATGTTTACTACAAGCCAGATGCTGACGTGAACATCGGTTTCAACACTGAGCTGAGCTACAAGAAGTGGACACTCTCTGCTTCACTCCGTTCAAGTCTTGGTAACTACGTTTACAACAATATCGCATCTAACACTGAGATGAAGGCCGACATGTGGACAAACAACTTTATCTGCAACCGTGTGGCTACTGCTCCTTACAGCAACTTTGCTCAGGCTCAGTACAAGAGCGACTACTATGTACAGAATGCTTCTTACCTGAAGCTCGACAAGGTGACACTGGCTTACAACATTGCACCTTGGGTACGTGTTAACTTCACCGCTCAGAACATCTTCACCATCACTAATTACAAGGGTGTAGATCCTGAGGTTGCCAATGGTATCGACAACAATATGTATCCCCGCTCACGCAACTTCATCCTGGGTGCAAGCTTTAACTTTTAATTAAATAGGAGGATAAGAATATGAAATTCAATATCAATAAATACGGAATTTACAGCTTTGCATTTGCTACCGCCGTGTCGCTGACAGCTTGTGTGAACGATTTGGATGTTACTCCAATCGACCCCAATCTGGACACTCCGGAGAATGTGCTTACAGGCACAGAGGCATATAATCAATTGCTGGCAAAGTGCTACTCGGGTCTTTCTGTAAGCTCACCTGATGGTGATAGCGGAGATCCTGATATCGAGGGTATCGATGGCGGCTTCGGTCAGTATCTGCGTGCTCTGTTCAATATGCAGGAACTGCCTACCGATGAGGCTGTTATCGGTTGGAACGACCAGACTCTGAGAGATCTCCACGGACTGCAGTGGACATCTAGCGACGTATTCGTAAGCGCTGCTTACAGCCGTGTATTCTATCAGATTTCAATCTGTAACGAGGTTATCCGTCAGATTGATAAGGCTGCTAACAGTGGTGATGCCGCTATGCAGCAGTATCGTGCTGAGGCTCGCGCCATCCGTGGTCTGAGCTATCTGCATGCCATCGACCTGTTTGGTAACGTACCTTTCACCGACGAGAATTCTGAGGTGGGTGGTACTAACCCAGAGCAGATCAGTCGCGCTGAGCTGTTCACATGGCTGGCTAATGATATGGAGGCTACAGCAGACCTTCTGCCTGCAAATCCAGAGAAATATCGCGCAGGTAAGGGTCTGTGCTATATGATCCTTGCTAAGCTTTACCTCAATGCAGGTGTTTACACAGGTACTCCTAACTATCAGAAGTGTGCTGAGTACTGTCAGAAGATTATCGACTTGGGCTACCAGCTCGAAAGTGCTAACGACTATTGGAAGTTGTTCTGTGCTGATAACGACCAGTATCTGGGCGTAGGTCACGAGATTATCTTCAGTGTATATCAGGATCACATCAACACTCAGGCTTATGGTGGTACCACATATATCATCAATGCACAGGTAGGTGGTAAGATGGATTATGCTGACTACGGACTTGGTGGTAATGGTTGGGGTGGCCTTCGCGTAACTCCTCAGTTTGTTGATAAGTTCCAGAGTGGCGACCAGCGTGCTACATTCTTCACCAAAGGACAGAATAAGGAGATTACCGATATTTCTGACTTTACAAGCGGTTATGCATTCACCAAGTTCACCAACCTGAAGGCCGATGGTAGTGCACTGGCTGATGCCAATTCATTCCCTGATACCGACTTCCCGGTATTCCGTTTGGGCGATGTTTACCTGATGCTGGCTGAGTGCCAGGTAGTAGGTGGCGTTAGTTGCGATGGTATCGCTAAGTTCAATGAGATTCGTACTCGTGCAGGTGTTGACGCAATTGTTAATCCCAATAAGAATGACATTATCAATGAGCGTGCTCGTGAACTTGCTTGGGAGTGTCATCGTCGTAGTGACCTGGTTCGTTTCGGACTGCTTACAACAAATGATTACCTCTGGTCATATAAGGGTATGAACAGTAATGTAGGTACTCCTCGTGCTGTAGATGCTAAGTACAATCTGTTTCCACTGGCTTCAAGCGATATTATTTCGAACCCGAACCTGAAGCAGAATGCAGGCTATTAATTATTGAACATTTAACATTGAAAATTGATAATTATGAAAGCAAAATATTTTAAGAGTGGTTTGCTGTTCGCTGCTTTTGCTATGCTGTTCGCAGCATGCGATTCTGATCGCGACGACAATCCTACACTCGGCCCGAACCACACAGCTTCGAAATTTGTGGTGAATACTCCGGCTGTAACTGATCAGTATATCCAGCTCTCTCCAGATAATACTGTGGCTCTTACTTGGACTCAGCCAGACTATGGCGTAAATACTGTGGTTAACTATAAGGTGCAAGTTGGTTTGAATGATGGTGGAACCGAAAAGTGGGGTGACTATCTAGAATCAGGTTTTACATCATGTAGTGTGAACATTAGTGGTGCTGAAATAGCAAAGGCAATATGCAAGCTCGATGGTTTTAAAACCGAGGATGACTATGTTGATATGGGCTTCCGTGAGGTAATTATGCGTGTCACCGCTAGCATTAAGACTACAAGTTCTGCTGTTATTGATGGTACAACTATTACTTCGAACGCTGTTAGCTTTAAGCATATGGCTGCATACTGCAATGTTCCAACCAAGGGTACTCTCTATGTTATTGGCTCATGTTGTGGTTGGCCTGAGCCTTCTGCTACAAATAAGGAAGGCCTTATTGAGGGCGGCTGGTATATTACTGAAACAGAAATTGGTAGTAATGTATTCAAAGGTGTTGTTGGTAAAGAGGAGATTCCTGCAGGCGATCTGACTTTCCGTTTCTATTCTAAACTTACTGGTTGGGGTAGTGATGATGATCCTGAAGGTTCTATAGGTTGGCAGGCTAAGGACGAGGCCGGAGATTACAGTATTGCAAGCGGAACATATTCAGGTTCTTGTACTCAAGGTAAGGGTTCATGGCATTTCGCTGACTTCCCAGGTGGAAAGCTTGACCTCACTGTCGATCTGAACAATAACAAGGTAACTTTCGTAGTTCAATAATTTCGTCAGTATTATAGATAGTTTAATCAAATGAATAAGAAGATGAAAAAATTAGGTTTATATACAATGGCTCTTCTCAGCATGGGACTCGTGGGCTGTAATCAGGACTTCGATACGGAGTTCGTACCACAGACCAATCCCCAAGAGAGCCTGCTCCAGATGAGCGACGTGAGTGTTGCTGTTGCTTCGGCAACCACTATTGACCTGGCAGACTTTATCAATGAAGATGAAGGAACCGATAAGATGGTTCCTATTGGTACTGTTAGCGTAAAGGAGGGTGCAATGCCAGCCAATACAATTCTTAAGGCAGAAGTAGAGTTCTCGAAAAGTCCAGATTTTGATGATAGCATCATTCTCGATGCTAATAGTCTTGATGGCTCAAGTGAAATAAGCGTACAAGCAAGTGCTCTCCAGAATGCTTACTTCGACAATGTCACTCGTAATCCTGCTACTACCGATTTGTATATTCGTACAGTTCTCTATACTGTAACAGGTGGAACATCAGAGGCAATGATTGGTAAGCCAGAAGAGAACTTCTTTGCTGAGCGTACTGTTAAGTTCACTCCGCTGAACAAGGTTCAGATTGACGCAGCTTATTATTATGTGGGAGCCACTAACAGTTGGAGTGATAGCGATAAGACCTACAAGTTCGATAATGGCGGAGGTGATCCATACGAGAATCCTATCTTCACTTGCACAGTACCTGCTCCATACAACGAGGATGGTACACGTGCTGACAACTGGTTCAAGATCGCGCCTGAGAGTGCGTATACTTCTGGCGATTTCTGGAACAACCTCGTTGGTGTGAAGGACAATGGTGACACCTCAACAGAGGGTATGTTGGTTGGCCCAGGTAACGTAGGTGCATTCAACCAGCCCGCATCTGATGGCGCAAAGAAGTATCGCATCACTATTAATATGCTCGACTTTACTTACTCGATTACCCCAATTACCACAGAAGCATATTATGTGGTTGGTGGCGTTCAGGGATGGAGTGACAAGGACAAGATATGTTTGTTCACACCAGAGGAAAGTAAGGATATATATTCTTATACCACAAAATGGACTGGAGCATGGGATCTGAAGGTTTGGGATTCTGCAAGCTTTGGTGATTGGGATAAGGCCTTTGGTTGCTCTGTAGACGGTGATAATTCTCCAAGTGGAGCCCTAATCGGCACCGGTGCTCAGGCTATTTCTGCTCCATCTGCAGAGTTCTATACTTTCACTATCGATATGAAGAATATGAAGTATACTTGGACAAAGCTTGATAACCAGGATCCTACTAAGTATGAGCACATCTCACTTATTGGTGCCTTTAATGGCTGGAGTGATGACTTTGAGCTTAAGGAGGTTACTCCTCATAACTGGTATGCAGAATTTACTCAGGAAGAAAGCGGTGAACTAAAGTTCCGTGCTGATCACGATTGGCCTATTAACTGGGGTGTAAATCTTGATGACGGTCTTTGGGATGTATCTACTAAGATGAATAACATAGGTTCGAATGGAGCAAATAATATTTATGTACCTGCAGGCACCTACGATGTTTATCTTAATGACATAACAAACTCAATCCTCTTCTTAGCAAAGTAAGTACTTTTCTATAAATTTATTCAAGCGAGTCGTAATAAAACGACTCGCTTGTTTTTTGGTGTGAACTTTATTTTATAGAAGAAACCTCAATACTCGAGTGTTTATACTACTTTCATTCAATTAGAGTGAGAGGTTGCATGCAACCGATTGCACATATAACTTGCTAAAAATAAGCCGCTTGGAGAATAACCAAGCGGCTTTTTTCATATCTTTGCACCATAATAATAATACAGATAACTAAAGGCATATGAGAAGACTTTACTCTACATTGTTATTCTGCTTCGTAGCAATAGCTGCGATGGCACAGGGTTGGCCCAAAGATTATAAAGGTGTGATGCTACAGGGATTCTATTGGGATTCGTACGACGATTCTCAATGGTCGGTCCTCGAAAAGCAGGCTAACGACCTGGCAACAAGTTTCGACCTGATCTGGATTCCACAGAGCGGAAACTGTGGTGGTACATCGATGGGATACGACGACTTGTATTGGTTCACCAATTACAACAGTTCGTTTGGTAATGAGAAGCAGCTCCGTTCGATGATAAATACCTTCAAGGCAAAAGGACTTGGCACTATTGCTGATGTGGTAATAAATCAT
>Ga0256407_10004105_pt1 | contig 24754 bp, 15 predicted proteins | sample RumenRJG_04DNA_FD_193489 | JGI IMG/M metagenome (GOLD analysis project Ga0256407, IMG submission 193489) | Bovine rumen microbial communities from Lethbridge, Alberta, Canada - RJG_04 | ecosystem: Host-associated > Mammals > Digestive system > Stomach > Rumen | place: Canada: Alberta... | reverse complement strand
GCGTTGCTCGCTTTCACCAAGCGAAGCGACTGAAAGAAACCTCAAATCAGAAAGGAATGCCTTCTACGCCCCGTCCGAATGCTTCCCATCACCCGCCGGAATGCTTCCCATCACCCGTCGGAATGCTTCCTTACCCCTATAAGGAAGCATCCGGACGGAGCGTGCAAAGCATCGGAACGAGTGACAGGAATGCCTCGCACGGAATAGTCGGAGAAAACAGCGGCAGAAGGCCCCTCCGCCCCCTTCCATCGCTCGCTATCCGAACGTGCTGGCGGCAAGACTGGCAGAATAAACGGCAAATAACGCAAAAAAGACTGAAAAAGTTTGGCTGATTCGTCAAAATGTAGTACTTTTGCATTTGATGAAACCAAGGTTTACACAATATATAATATATTTTTCATTAATGTTGGCAGTCCCCGCCCTGCTGACCGCATGCTCTAATGACAACGAGAGCACGCCAGAACAGAGCGAGATCAGGCTCAAGTCCGACGTCTGGAAGATGATGGAAGGCACACGCGCCACGACCATCGACGATACTTATTTACAGGATCACGGTTTCTCATGTACTGCCTATACTGCGGGAACTACAACTGCCAATACTGATGCAAACATCATCGGAAGAACTGTATCATGGAGTGACACTAAATGGGTGTTTGATGATGGATCACACTATTGGCCGACTTCTGGCAACCTCGATTTCTTCGCCTATGCGCCACAAGTTGGTAGTCTGCCTTCTTATGTCTCCGCAGTTACCTATGCAGTCGATGGCACACCCGCTGCCGCTCCCTATTTTACTTGTAAAGACCTGCCACTTAGCCTCTCTCCTGCAGATGGCACCCAAGAGTTTGTCTGGGCGCTGACCACAGGACAAAACAGAGCCGATCATGGAGTGTCAGGCGTCACGATGATCTTCAAGCATCCCTTTGCCCGCGTTAAGTTTAAACTGTCGACTTCAAACAACAGTAATGTGACAGTTAACAGCATCACTATTCCTGCAATATATTGTGATGGTACTTGCACCCTCACAGGAACAGGCAATACTGCCACTTCTGCATGGTCGAATTTAAGTGACAATGATGAGGGACTTGAAATCACAGGAAGTCCCGCTACGAGTGACGACGCCTTTTATCTGGTCATCCCCAACGACTACGGCTCTAAGACACTTTCCGTAGCAATCACTTGGAAGGAATGGGATGTAGAATACAACCAGACACTAACAGCCCCGTTGACTATCGACTGGGCAGCAGGCTATTCATATACATATTCACTATCCATCACGAAAAACGACCTGAGGGTGAACATAGAGAAGTTTACGGAGCAATGGTAATGAAGAGGAAATATCCGGTTGGCATACAGAGTTTTGAGAATATCCGTAAAGACGGATATCTCTATATAGACAAGACTCCACTCATCTATAAGATGATAACGGAGGGCAAACCCTATTTTCTCAGCCGTCCGCGCCGCTTTGGCAAGTCGTTGCTGGTTTCTACGCTGGCCGCCATCTTCGAGGGCCGGCGCGACCTGTTCGAGGCATTCACCACTGAGCAGGGCATCGAACAGCCGCAACTCTTCATCGCCACTACAGACTGGAAATGGGAGAAACATCCTGTGCTGCGCTTCGACTTCAGCAAATGCGTAGAGTATACTCTCCAAGGATTGAAAGACCAGATAAACAATACGTTGAGTCAGTATGAGACTGAATACGGACTCACTCCCGAAATTGATGACTTTAGTATTCGTCTGGAGCATATTATCCTTGCGGCCCATCGGCAAATAGGCAAACGCGTAGTGGTGCTCGTTGATGAATACGACACCGTCATGCTGCACAACTTGGGTAACCCTTCCAAAGAAAGGGAAGTGCGTGAGTGTGTGCTGGGCCTCTTCGGTTTGCTCAAAGCGATGGACGACCACTTACAGTTTGTACTGTTAACCGGTATATCGAAATTCTCACAAATGGGCATCTTCAGCAGACTGAACAACCTGATGAATATCTCTATGCAAGGTGCCTACGACAGTCTTTGTGGCATCTCGGAAGAAGAACTTACCACACAGTTGCAACCAGATGTCGAACTGTTAGCCGAAGCCAACAACCTCAGTTACGACGAACAATTAGCAGAACTGAAAAACATGTACGATGGCTATCATTTCAGTCGAAGGATGACAGACATCTACAACCCCTTCAGCCTGATGAATGCCCTCCAGATGGAAGAAGTGGGCAGTTATTGGTTCGACCGAGGCACCACAAGTGCCCTTGTTGATATGATGGCACAGATGCCACCTATAGAGATTACCAGTATAGAAAACAGCATCTATCCAAGCACCATGTTCGACCTGCCGTTCGAAAGTTTCGACGATCCGCTGCCAATTCTCTACCAGAGTGGATATCTCACGGTGAAGAGTTATGACCGCAGTATTGACGGCTATCAGTTGGGAGTGCCCAATAATGAGGTGCGTCGCGGCTTCGCAGAATGTCTTTACAAGCACGTTGCCGGCAAAGGAGCGGACCTCAGTCGGGGTGTGTTCTATCAGGCATACGACAAGTTCCGTCATAATGGTGACCTCGCTGCCTTCATCGAGGCCATAAAGACATTCTTCGCCAGCCTGCCCTACCAATGGGAAAAGGACAACCGTAATGAGCATTACTATCACTCGCTGCTCTACACCCTGCTCACCGCCTTTGGTGCCGACATCCGTGCCGAAGAGCCTACAGCCAAGGGCCAAAGCGACCTTGTGTTGCTTATGCCAAAAGGCATCTACATCATGGAAATAAAATACAACGATACGGCTCAGACAGCCCTCGAACAGATAGACCAGAAAGGCTATGCCAACAAATACGCCCTCGATGGACGTCCCATCACAAAGATAGGCATCGCTTTCTCGTCAGAAGACCGAAACATCACTGAATGGAAATATCGGATGCTGACATAGCCCGACAAAATATGAACATCATACTGCATGCATAAGACAAAACAATACAGACATATCGCCCTAATCCTCACCCTGCTACTCCTGGGTAGCGTGGTGAATGAGGCGTGGGCCACAAAGGTGACCTACCATATTATTACTTTGCCGATGAATCATGAGACTTTACACACACAGGCAAAGTATGACGGATGGCGTATGGAGGCCGTTAGGGTCATCGTGGATGTACAAACGGAAGTTAGGCTGCCCGATCACTTCAAAAGCCCGTTGGCCAAGAACTTTAAGTATTGGAGTAGTGAATCCATCCGTTCGTATGGTACTGCGCAGAACATCTATGAAAAACATGCCAACAAGTATTTCCTCTTTCAGATTAATGGTGAGCAGACCCCCTCGGACGATTCTGATGATGCTTCCCCACTGACCGAAGGTGATCCTATAACATCTAATAGTGACATTGACATTTATGTGACCTATGAATATAATCCTGACAATACGATTGCGAAACTCGATGGCTCTGTCAACTACAATGTCAGATTGGGCGATGGATTCTTGGCTTATAACAGAGGCCGTAATAACCGTCCTTGCGTTATCCCTAAGCAATATGTCTCTGATGAACAACTAATCAGTGATGATTTTGTCTTTGTTGATGTGTCGAAAGTATCATCAGAAAAAATTACGACCTATTTTGATAATTCCAATGAAAACAAGAATCCCAAGGCTAATGTACAATCACAATTCTATTTTTTGTTCAAGTATTTAGGTGAAGATCCTTACAACATAACCATCACTTCAGCTTATGATAAGGACAAGTATTTTATAGAAATGGTGGGACTGGAATACAAGGGGTCAAAATGGGAGAAAAATACCACGAAATTTTATAAGAAAACTTATAAAGATGCCATTCTCTATTCTAAAGGCACGGATAATCTTCGCCTTACGAGTGATGCCTATGTAGGATTTACGACAGAGGTGACCTCTCCGACATGGGATAATGATACTCCCGTATCTAAACAACCTTGGCCGGGATTATTCCGTAACGATGGTGCTCCTGTTTGGAACTCTTTTGCCATTCTGAATGCTACTGATGGTAGCGGCAGTTATGTGTATATGACTACGAGGACTGTAAATAATAATGGAACATTTAACGGTCCTACGAAGAAGGACGAAAAATACCAGTATTTCTATCTGAAGAGTAACCACAACAATCTGTACAATGCTCTAATGACACCTGACGTTGCTACAAGGGATTACGCAACAGATGAATATAAACTAACGACGGTCAACTTCAAAGTGCCTACACCCTTCTATGACCCAGAGGGAACCACTGAGCAGAAAGCCGCTCACACGGTGACAGCCTCCATCGAAATGAGTGAATACACTTTCTCGATAGCGAATATTACTGACGCCGACATCCCTGCTTCGCTTAAGCGTAAATATTGCAACATCAATGGCTATTACAAGGATGCAGCTCGTACAGAACCCATCACAAAGTATTCAGATTTAGGAGAGGGACGTGACGTCTATTTAGGCTATGAGGTACTGCCGTCCATTCCCTTTAAGGCGGTGGCGTCTGCCGATACCACGTGGTATGAGCTGACGGATGCAGCAAGTAGTCAGGTGAATGGTAAGAAACTCAAGTGGGACGGATCGTCAAATTATAAGAATAATGGTGCAGATGGTGACTACGCTAAGACCAGCGAGTTTGCCTTTATCGGCGACCCCTACGAACTGAGAGTCATCAGTCGTAGTAAGACATGGGATGCAGGGACAAGTAATGTCAGTTATCTGGGTGCCGCTGGTGCTAACCCCGCAACTGAGACACCCTTTACTGCTAGCACAACGGCCACAGCAGGCTACTTATGGGAGATACCTGACGATGATACATACGGTAGTTTCCTTCTGCGTAAAATGAAAGGCGAAGGTCATTGGTACTGGGCAACAGACCATCTGAGTGGGGACTACTCCTACACAACAGCATCCCATACCATTAATGTGCCTAATAGCAATGCCCAGAACCTCACCTTAAACATTACCAATCTGACCTATGCGGAGGGTAATTATATCAAGGTGACTGCGGGCGGAACAGATGCGAGTCAAGTTACGGGCACCACTCCCACTTTAACCACAGGTACTGAACATGTGTCTTCTGATGGTAAGGCTACCGTAACGGCTACCATAAGTGCAAGGGGTGCAAGTGACAAGACTTTCACGCTAACCATTCAGGAGTATAACTCAAGTAATGCCACAGTCGGAACGGCTACAGTTATAACGATCAATCAGAACGCTTCTACGGCTTATGCAGGTAATGCTGTCCAGTACAATACCTCGTCATCCACCCGCATCAAGGTGATGGAATTGCCTAAGCGCACCTTCACTTATAAGATCGTGAACTTAGAAGGAAACGTAGCTGCTAAAGCCTCTGTGAGTCAGCCTATCTTCTCGCCGCTATCACTTGCCAGCATCCCCAGCATCATCGTCAGCCCCTTCTTGGTGGGCGAGACGCTGACGTTCTATGATAGCTATACAGACAATAACTCAGACAGCAAGACCACTCGTTTTGATTTTCATAATCCTTCAGAACAGACGCCCATTTCAGAGACTCCAAATGTCAATCATGACATCTTCGTGACATACACGACTGCTCATCTTCAGGAGAAGCCAATTATGTTGAGTGAAGACCAGGAGTTCTTTGTCAAACTGAACGGTCAGTATATCTATTACGATACGACAACAAAGGGCATTAAGAGCAGTTCGACCTCTGAAGATACCAAAGCCTACAAGTGGCTGTTAAGAAGCCGCGACCCTTACGGTATGCTGATTGATAATCTTGGTGCGAGAGATGACAATAGTGTTAGTGGCCGAGAAAATGTTACTTTGTATTATGATAATGGAGCTGAAAATAATACAACAAGAGATAAGGGTGCTTGGGTGCAAGTAGCTGATGGAACATGGGGTAATGACAAGGCCCTCGAATTTACTACGACCAGAGCTAGTGCTTCCCGCTTTATTGCCAAAAGTAGCGGAGCGTTGGGCACGTCTACTTATGAAGTGATGGCAGCTGACGGAAGCGTCGATGCCAGCACCACTTATTATAACATAGGACGTTCGGCTGTTGACGTAGTAAAGATTTACAGTAATGCAACCTATGTTCATGGCCACGATGTGCTGAAGTTTGAGTTGGAAGCAAATGCTAAAATTACCTATCACTTGATAGACAAATCGAAGGCTGATTTGCTACAGGTGGATAGCCGAAGCCCTGACTTGTTCTTTCCGAATGAATACAGAAGCCCGTTGGTGGCTACTTATCACTATTGGCAAGCATCGGCTTTTGTTGACGCAAATCCTGACGGAGGTACAGACTTTAGTTTCGATGGCTCACCATCTGAGTTGTCTTCAGTCGGTGAATTGACTGATGCAGAATATAATGATCCAGAGACAAGTACTTCAGGTGCTTGGGATGCAGCTACATCAGGATTCAAATTGACTGCCACTACCGAGGATAATATGATTGCTCAGGTGAAGCTCCTTACGACTACTGGCACCTACTATTTCAAAATTGGAAGTGATACTTATAAGTCGGTCGAAGTAACAGCAGGGCATAAGAGTAGTGCCAATATCTATGTCACTTACGATACAGACGAGCAATTCGGCTTTGGAACGAGAAGTCCTTACACGCTGAAATTCCTTAACGGAGCAAGCTATTACCTGGAGGATGGTAATGATAAACTGACCTCGACGAAACTGAAAGCCGTGTATCCCTATTGTAATGGTGACGGTCATCTCAATATCTATGGCCAACGCATGAACGATGAGCAGATGAATGGCGGTTCGAGCACACGACCTCGCTGGGTGTGGTTTATGGAGAGCGAGAATCGCGACCCCTATCATGTGAAGATACACTCACGAAGCGCCATCTCGTTTAACGGTGCAAGTAACAGTACCTACCTGCAGACATACGCGGTGCATTTCAATCAGGACAAAGGTGATGATGCAAACAAACAGCGCATCGTCACAGGTGGTAACTTGGCTGGTATCTCGCAAGTAGCGGCCACGGAATATATGATACTGGGTGAGAAGATTCTTGGTGAACCAACGAAATATAAACTGCTGACCACTAATAAGATAGCTGCTGATCTTGATGGAGATGGCAACACAACGGATGACGGAGAGAACGAACGCCGTTATGTCACCTCGTTTGAACAGTACTGGAAGACCTACAACATGTTGAAGCAGTGTGTGCTTGGATTCACTAAGGATGATGACGAATTCAGCGAAGATCCTGAAACCTTCGTCATGCCAAGTGACAAGTGGTCAGATTTAAAAACGCAATTGACCAGTTTGGGTATCAATAGTGACACAGAAATGAACTATGTGGACGGTTGTGTATGGCATAGCTATAGCGCCGCTGCCAATGCCCTGCGATGGAACGGATTCGATGACAAAGGAAAAGCAAATACGAAGAAGGTAGAAATACTAGAGCACTGGTTCCAGACATTCGATATGGGCGATGGTACCTTTGAGATAGAGAGTGCCGACATTCCTCCTGTGCTGGTATTGCTCGACCGTCACGGATGGGAGATTATGCGTAAGCCGTTGCCTATTGGCGCTGACCCTGTAAAGACTGCTGCCCTGAAAGCATACGACAGCCCTATGGTGAAGGAGTATCAATTCTATAATAACGCTACCAAGGCTGCCAACTGCCATAAATATACGCTCAGAACGCAAAATGGTGCGTTGAGAGACGAAATTAAAGTGGATGGTGTGCCCTTTACCTCTACTTCACTCGGAACGCTTCCCCCTATTAAAGCCGACCAGTATGGTACTTACCCCGACGTGTATGTCACCTATACCGTGAAGGATGAGTATGAGAAGAGTTTCCGTTACTCACTAACTGCTGATACAACAAAAAATGACGCTGGAGAAATTACTGCGATTAATATTACTTCTGAGACTTTCACGGCATCGAAGTTTGTGATTGTGCAAAATGCAAGATATGCCAGAAACACTTTTGACGGTAAGGATGACTCTTACTTTAGTAAACCTGTCAGTCAGGGTACAGAACCAACGGGTGGCAACGTATATGATATGATTCTCAACCCAAGCACGGTAGCAATAGGTCAGGGAACTTCTGCCGTTGTAGATGTAAACAAAGATGGTAAAATTGATAATAATATTCTTTGGTACATACAGCCCAACTTGGAGATCGATGAGGAGATGGGCATCCCCTGGGCTACTAAATTGGGAAACGATAACGAGCCGCTTACAAAGAATGAGACAAAAGCCAAGTATAAAGACAAGACGGGCTTTGACCCTTATAATATCCAACTGAAGAATGTTGATACGAATCAGTTCTTCACCATGAACCTTAGTTCAACTGGGCTGAGTAATGGCGCCTGGGAAGGAACGCTTGGCTCGAATGATATAACGCTGGCAACTGCTACGTCATCAGGTTTTGTCACGCCAGAAGGCTACGACCACACAACGCTACAGATTACCAAACAAACATTTATGGCTGTCTCTGATGCGAATGGCAACATGCAGTTGATGCCTCGCTTCGACCATACAAAGCGTATTGACGTAGCAACGGGCAGTCCTTACCATAATACGCTGCAAGCACCCAAGGACCACACGAAAGCAGTAGTTACCGATAATAAATCAATGGGACCGCAGACCGTGTTCTTCGTTCGTCCGCAGGTGTTTGAATACCATATCATCGATAACGACGGAAACGAAGCGCTACGCTACAAATCGGCAGGTGAATATTCTCCGGACATCCCAGAAAAATATAAAAGTCCGTTGGCTACCGACTTCAAGTATTATTATGATAATACAACCAATACTGTCACAACAGCAACTGCCGACGAATGGAACAGCGCTACGGAACTGTATAAGCGGACGGCTCTTCATGCAGATTCTGTCGCCCATCAGGCAAGGCTTCTCCCTGCTAAAGGCGATTATTTCTTCAGGATTGGAACAGATCCCAGTTCATACAGTTATAAAAAAGTCTCTGTGACAGCAGTCAAGGAGATTACTGGCTTGTTTGCTGAGGCTGGACTTGATGAGGACGTGATCCCCGTGTATGTGCGCTACAGTTATGACGATGATGCAGATATTGATGGTGCCAACATCCTGCAAGGCAAATGGTTTACGATGAATCTCGCAGGTAAGGACGTGCAGAGCAGCGGAACCATTGTGACGACTGCTGATCCTTCACAAGGCACTGGCGTTTCACTTTATGCCGACGAGGCGACTCCGACTAAACCTGGTACGGTCGATCAGAATGCCAAGAAGTGGCAATGGAAGTTCCTGTCTTCTCCTTCTGACATCTCTTCACCTTATTACAGACCTGCTGATCCATACGCAGTTCAGATATTTAACCGTGCGGCTAACTATTCAAACGATTTAAGTGTTGAGCCTAATCCGATGGGTGTGGGCATCAAGGTGAATGGTAAAAACCGCTTCGCAATACTTTCTCACCCCACTGGCGGCTATGCACTGGCAGTTGCAGGCTTGGGGAGTTACTCTAATTCATTCCTCAATGGAGCCAGTATGACTGCACCAAGCACTACTGCTGCTACAACCGTGGAAGAATGTTACCAGAAAACGGTAAGTGACGAGGCTGGCTATACAGCCCTAAAGGCCACACTCGAAGAAGGAGATGACGCAATTTACTATATCAAGATTAATGGAACAGAGGTCACAGATGATCCTGAATATAAGAAAGTCACTATAACTTCAAATGTTTCTGCGGAGGAAAATGTTGAAGAGACCGACTGGGAGAATGCTTACATCAGTCCGGGCGCCAAACTCCTTCTGAACGATGAGGTCGCTCATAGTTATGTGTATAATGTCATTACCAACGATGCTTCGGGTAAAAAACTTGCCATCAGTGAAACACAGACCAAAGCCGAGGCAGAAGAGCATCATTCTGTTCCGTATTTGCCAGAAGACATCCAGACGCCCTTGCTGAATACGGATGATTATATTTACTATGGTAGTGCTACTATTGATAAGAACTCTACTCCCGAAGATCCAAGCGATGACACTTATACGATGATTGAGGCCACTAAGCTGTTCACCCTTTACGGCCTCTATGATGATGTGGTGTATGTGCGCTATAAAGCCTATGATCCCGATAATACAGGCTATCTTGTGCCTAACAAGAAAACAGTTGTTGACGATAAGGTAGCGAAAGATGCAGGTTCAAACGATGTGGCACTCAATATCAGCGGCAAACTACCCTATAACATCTATTGGCATAATGACAATATGATGAAGAGGGGGGATGATGATGCAATCAGTTATACTGCCAGTCATGACCTTTCTGGAGATGCTACTTACATCTGGCTGATTGAGGGTAATGATCCCTATGCACTTCACATTAAGCATAAGAACTCTGAAAAATATGTAAATGGAACGGGAACATTAAATGCATCACCCAAGAAATTCATGCTCCTGAAAAAGACTGACTATGACTATGGCATCTTACAGGAAACGGGCGGAACTAATAAGTTGACGGGCTACGGAAATAGCTTGACTTCAGGTGATCCCACGAAGTTCATCATGTTCGGACTTTCTACGCATAAGCTGATCTACCACCTAGTAATTAATACTACCAACGTGAATACCTCCATCCCGTATCGTACGGGAACTGAGAGTAGTCCAGGCCTTGAACTTGGAACAAAGAATATTCCAGGTACTACCCAGCGAGACCTTGTGTCAGAAAATGATGGGGCAGGCTATCATTATGCTGGCGAGAAATATCAGTTAGGTTCAACCATCATGGGACGCACCTATAGCGTAGATGCAGGAGAGGTCAGCCTCGGTGATGATTTGGCAGTACCTAACGAATTTGACAGGCCAAACTGCATTTTCTTCTACTATATCCATAATATACAAAAACACGGTGATACTGGAACGTACCAGAAGACGGCAGCAGATAAAGATGCAATGGAAGCAGCTGCAACATCACTTGCCTCCGGTGGATACTACTATTATAATGTTGGCGATGGTACCTCCTATTATAGAGCGCATAATGATGGGGAAACTATAATTATCGTGGATTGTACAGAGGATGACTGGAGCAATGCATGGCAAGATGACGATGCAATGAACGCAAAATATAAGGGATTGGAAGTCACTAAGCTCATGTCGGATGCCGGTATCATCGGCGGTTTGGTGAATGTCAATGTTGCTTATGCGTTCCAGACAGGTCTGGAAACCAATGCTGGCGAGGGATTCGTAACCAGTGTTGACCAAAATCTGTGGTACACCTTCGAGACACAGAACGGATCAACTCCATTCCTGGCCCACTACACCAACGCTTGGGGACTACAGGCAATGGAAGGACGTGAGACCCGCTATACCAATGACTATCTGTGGACGCCATTGGGCGATGTCTATGGCTTTAGGATGTATAACCGCTATATGATTAAGAACAGTGGCGGTACGGAGAATGTGATGACAATGGCTTCCATATCCGAGGGCGCGAATCTGTTGTTGCATCTGCCTGATGAGACCTATACTGTAGGTAATGAGGTGTTTGAATTGCTACCATCGAACACCCCAGGCTTCTTCCGCATACATCCTGTCATCAACCATACAGGAACGAGGTATTACGTCAGAAAGGATCCTTCCGACAACTATGCTAAGCTCAGTACAACTTCTTCGGAATGGACGTTTAATCTGCCTGCTGAGCTGTTAACACCATACGTAGAACGTAAAGGTTATGTGGGCGGTTTGAAAGAAACGGCTTATACTGCAAATAAAACAGTATTGGATAAGCTGACGAGTGGTACTGCCAGCTATGCAGATTTATTGAATATTCAGGGGATTGTTTACAATGACGCCAACATCGTAAAATATGAACCTGGCTACTACCGTCTGCATTCTCAGCCTGGTGTATCGGACATCAGTCCCGTGCGCTATGCCAGCGGTTATCTGCATAAAACAGAACTGACAGGTGACGGTGTATTAACAACTGCGGCTATCCCCCTGCACTTCTATAGTAAGAAGGGAACCAGCACCACCTTTACTGCTTTAGAAAACGGCTTTACGTATTCTCATGCGACAAGAGGCCCGATTCCTGTTCCTGCAACAGAGTATGACCCGTCATCTGTCTTCTATTTCAAGGGTAGTGCAGTTGTCGCTCCTGCTAACCCCGTATCAACCATGCAGACACAGGGACTCTATGTTGCAGAGAATAATGGAAACGGTTTAGGCACAAACAGGGAGAAAAGGGCCGTGATGTCAGCTTCTTCTAATGACGCAATAAGTCTGACCCTCATGGATATTGGCGGTGCCGTATTGCTGATACACGATGGCGCTGTTCCTGCTGATAGAAGGTATCTCAACTTCGACCAGAGTAATTGTTTCCAGAGGACTGCTACAGACACTTCTGACTACGACGCCAAGAAGGTCGCTCTCACATCTGTAGGTGTATATTACTTTAAGATTGGTAGCAGTACCTATAAGAGAGTTACTGTGACTGCTCTTTCTCCTTATACCTACTCTGAAACGGATGTAAATTCAACAGACTGGGAGAGAGCTGCTGATATCTATGATTTGAAGTACTACCACGATTCTCCCACAGATGATGCCAAGTGGTGTATGGAGCCCGCCAATAATCAGGGATTGCTGGTAGAGACACATAGTGGTGGTGACGGCTACTATTACGCCACCTTCTATGCCCCCTATGACTTAAAGTTGCCTGATAATGTCGCGGCAGATCTGGAAGAGGAAACACCAGCCAAGAACTATTATGCATATATCTGTACAGAATGGAATACGAAGATGCTTCATCCTGTGAAGACAGGTAACGACGGAAAGGATATTCCTGCCAATACGCCCGTCATTATTCGGACGGATGATAAAAGTGGAAATGTAAAACTCTCCTTCCCGACATCTGCCTTATCCTCTGCTGCAGGTAACATCTTTACAGGCTCCTATTTGGAACAGTTACTGGCCACTCAAATTACAGCTTCTGACAAAGTCTATACCTTTGGACTTCCCATCACAGGTTATGGACTGGTTACTGATGCTGGAGCCACTAATGGTAACATCACGAATTATATAGACCGTTCACAGGACTACACAGGCGTAGGCTTCTATATCAATGCAACACAGAATAAAGAGTTGAGTGAGGAAACAGGACAGTGGACACCTAACAACCGCTACGTGCTGCATAACAAGATATATTATCGTGCAGGCAGCAGTGGTGCATCTGCCCGAAGGATGAACAGCGCAAGGCCGGAATTCGTACCCGTCATCTTTGATGATGAGGAGCCGGACATCGAGGAGCAGGGACAGGAAGTGAGGAACGACAACCGCATCTACGACCTGCTGGGACGCTGCGTGGCTGATGAGGCGGAGGTGAGAGACGGCTCCTGGCAGCAGCGGCTGGCCCCCGGCATCTATATCCTGAACGGCCGGAAGTTCAGTAAGAAATAAAAAAGTAAGAGAATCATTTAAATACACATTATTTATAATATGGAACAGAAAAACTATAAGAGAATAACGGTGACTTCGGCCCTACCCTACGCTAACGGTGGTGTGCATATCGGTCACCTGGCCGGCGTGTATGTGCCGGCAGACATCTATGTACGCTACCTCAGACTGAAGAAGCGCGAGGTGATGTTTATCGGAGGAAGTGACGAGCACGGTGTGCCCATCACCGTGCGTGCCCGCAAAGAGGGCATCACCCCGCAGGATGTGGTTGACCGCTATCATAAGATGATCAAGGACTCGTTCGAGGAATTCGGCATCTCGTTCGATATCTATAGCCGCACCACAAGTGAGACGCACCATAAGTTTGCTGCTGAGTGGTTCCGCAAACTCTATGACGAGGGCAAACTGGTGGAGGAGACAACGGAGCAGTTGTATGACGAGGAAGCCAAGCAGTTCCTGGCCGACCGCTATGTGACGGGCGAATGTCCTTACTGCCACAATGAAGGTGCCTACGGCGACCAGTGTGAGAAGTGCGGACGCGACCTGAGTCCTACGGAACTCATCAACCCCAAGTCGACCATCAGCGGCTCAACACCCGTGATGAAGGAGACGAAGAACTGGTATCTGCCCCTGAACGAGTATCAGGAGTGGTTGAAGCAGTGGATTCTGGAAGGTCATAAGGAGTGGCGCTCAAACGTGTATGGCCAATGCAAGAGTTGGTTGGATATGGATCTGCAGCCGCGTGCTATGACGCGCGATTTGGACTGGGGTATCCCTGTGCCCATCGAGGGTGTTGACGGTAAGGTGCTCTACGTTTGGTTCGACGCCCCCATCGGTTATGTGTCGAACACGAAGGAACTCTGTGAGAAGGAGCCCGAGAAGTGGGGCAACTGGGAAAAGTGGTGGCAGGACGAGGACACCCGTCTGGTACACTTCATCGGCAAGGACAACATCGTGTTCCATTGCATCATCTTCCCTGTGATGATGCGTGCTTGGAATGAAAGCCAAAAGCCAACTGCCAATGGCCAAAAGCCAGCATTTATCATGCCTGACAACGTGCCTGCCAACGAGTTCCTGAATCTGGAGAACGATAAGATTTCTACCTCTCGTAACTGGGCTGTATGGCTCCACGAGTATCTGGTAGATATGCCTGGCAAGCAGGATGTGCTACGCTATGTGCTGACTGCCAATGCACCTGAGACAAAGGACAACAACTTCACTTGGAAGGATTTCCAAGATCGCAACAACAATGAGTTGGTGGCCGTCTATGGTAACTTCGTGAACCGTGCCCTCCAGTTGACCAAGAAGTACTGGAACGGTGTGGTGCCTGCATGCGGCGAGTGGCTTGACGTTGACCGCCAAGCAATTGAAGAATTTAAAAATGTAAAGAACAAGATTGAAGAGTTGCTGGAGCAGTTCAAGTTCCGTGATGCCCAGTTCGAGGCTATGAACCTGGCTCGTATCGGCAACCGTTATATCACAGAGTGCGAACCTTGGAAGGTTTGGAAGACCGACCCCAAGCGTTGCGAGACGATTCTGAACATCTGCTTGCAGTTGACAGCCAACCTCGCTATCGCCTTCGAGCCATTCCTGCCATTCTCAAGCAAGAAACTGCGCGAAATGCTCAACATCGAATCGTTCGAGTGGGAGCAGTTGGGTAGCACAGACCTCCTGAAGGCTGGCCATCAGTTGGGCGAGGCATCTCTGCTGTTCGAAAAGATTGAGGATGAGGTCATCCAGAAGCAACTGGATAAACTGGAGGCTACCAAGAAGGCTAATCAGGCAGCATCCTATAAGGCCGCTCCTATCAAGGACACCGTTTCATTCGACGACTTTGAGAAACTCGACATCCGTGTTGGGCTGGTGAAGGACTGTCAGAAGGTGAAGAAGAGCAAGAAACTGCTCCAGTTCACCATCGACGACGGTTCTGGCGTTGATCGCACTATCTGCTCTGGTATCGCTGCCTTCTATGAGAATCCCGAGGAACTCATCGGCAAGCGCATCCTCTTCGTGGCCAACTTCGCCCCTCGCACCATGATGGGTATTGAGAGTCAGGGCATGATCCTCTCTGCCGTCGATGCCGACGAGAGCCTCAGCGTGGTAACTACCACGAAAGACGTGAAACCGGGCAGTCAGGTGGGATAATTGAGGTTTGAGGTTTGAAACAATACGACTATATTATCGTTGGGGCTGGGTTGTTCGGAGCCACCTTTGCCTATCTGGCCAAACAGGCGGGTAGGCACTGTCTGGTTATTGACAAGCGCCCGCATATTGGCGGCAACGCCTACTGTGAGGATGTTGACGGCATTCATGTGCATAAATATGGTGCACATATCTTCCACACCAAGAAAAAAGAGGTGTGGGAGTTCGTCAACAGCCTGGCCACCTTCAACCGATACACCAACTCGCCCATCGCCAACTATAAAGGACGGCTCTACAACCTGCCGTTCAACATGAACACCTTCTACCAGATATGGGGGGTGAGGACACCGCAAGAGGCCAAGGCGAAGATTGAGGAGCAAAGGCAGGAGATGGCTGGACGCAAACCGCAGAATCTGGAGGAACAGGCCATCTCGCTGGTGGGGCGCGACATCTACGAGATCCTCATCAAAGACTACACAGAGAAGCAATGGGGACGGAAGTGCACGGAACTGCCTGCCTTCATCATTCGCAGGCTGCCCGTCCGTCTGACTTTTGACAACAATTATTTCAACGATCCCTATCAGGGCATTCCCATTGGCGGCTATAATGTATTGACGGAGAAACTGCTCGAAGGCATCGAGGTGAGACTCAACACCAACTTCCTTGACTGTATATGCACCTATGACAAGAATACCAGCACCTGGAATGTTCAATGTTCCGCTCGGCCCGAAGGGACGCTTTCCTCAGAAAGAATGTTCAATGTTCAATGTTCCAAGATAGTATACTCAGGCCCCATTGACGAATATTTTGGCTATCGGTTGGGCAAACTTGACTGGCGCACGTTGCGATTTGAACAGGAGCGACTTGATATGCCTGACTACCAAGGCAATGCTGTGATGAACTTCACCGATAGCGACACGCCCTATACCCGCATCATCGAGCATAAGCACTTTGAGTTCGGACAGCAGCCCTTCACCGTCATCAGCCGAGAATACAGCAGCGAATGGACGGAGGGCGCAGAGCCTTTCTACACCGTCAACGACGAACGTAACAACCAACTGGCAGAAGACTATCGTGCCCTGGCCTCTGCTCAGGAGAATGTCATCTTCGGCGGGCGACTGGCTGAATACAAATACTACGATATGGATCAGGTGATGGCCCGCGCATTTGAGAAATGGAAAGAGGAGATATGAGAAACATTTGCATCTGCGGGGGTGGCAACCTGGGACATTCCATTGCAGGACGGGCCGCTGCCATCCTTGAAGGAAAGGGCGAAGTCAGACTGCTGACACGAAAGCCAGAACAGTGGAGCGACACCATCAGGGTGGAGGATGACTTAGGCCACACGTTTGCCACTCCCTTGGCCATGATAACCGACGATGTACAAAAGGCCGTATGTGATGCCGATATCATCTTGCTCTGTCTGCCCGGGTTTGCCATCACGGAAGAACTGAATAAAATAAAGCCTTTCCTCACCAAACATGCTATTGTCGGTTCTGTCGTTTGCAGTACTGGTTTTTTCTTCGATGCTTTCAGCGTATTTGGCAAGGACATACCTTTGTTTGGATTTCAGCGCGTGCCCTTTGTAGCAAGAATTGCCGAGTATGGCAAACATTCGTATATCTGGGGCTACAGGAAAGAAGTGTTTATGGCCACCTGCAACCTTAACGATGAGAATGCTGGAAGGCTGGGCGACCTATTTTCCGACCTATTTGGAACACCTGTCCATCTACTGGAGAACTACATGGAGGCAGCCCTTACCAACAGCAATCCCATACTGCACACCGGAAGGCTATACACGATGTGGAAGGACTGGGACGGGACTCCCTTCGACAAACAGAGTTTCTTCTACGGGGAATGGACTGACGAGGCCTCTGAGACCATTATTGCGATGGACGAGGAATTCTTTAAACTGCTGGATGCTCTGCACATCAGGAGAGGTGCCATCAAGCCTTTGCTGGAGCACTATGAATCGACCGATGCGGCATCTATGACAAGAAAGATAAGAAGCATCCCCTCGCTGGCAAAAGTGATGTCGCCTATGAAAGCGGTAGAAGGCGGTTATGTGCCCGACCTTCAGAGCCGCTATTTCAAAGAAGACTTCCCTTACGGACTGGCTATCATACAGAGACTTGCTAAAGAAAACAACGTGCAGACCCCTGTCATAGACCGCATCCTTGAATGGGGTACGGCCTGTCTTGCTACAGCCAATAAGCCGTGAACTTGTGGGTTGTACGCTGTTCGACGGGCGGCAATGTCATATAGTCGCCATAGGTATGTTCCAGATAGTCTTTATAGCCTACCATCGTCTTATAGGTTCTGTCCTCAAACTTAATATCGACTGCTGAAGCAAGGTCTTCTGCGGGAAAACAACATTTAATACCAGGACCGGCTTCAGTCATGTGGCATACGGTATGGGTCGGCTCCTGTCGAACGATGAGACGACGGATGCGGCTATTGAGTTGTGCTACAGACAACGGCCAGCACTTGTAGAAATAATAAGCCAAACGTGACTTCAACGGGTTGCTGTTCGATATCTTGCAGCGGCGAATCTTATAGAGCAGGTGTTTTTTCTTGAAGACACGCTCACGTTCCTGTAGGTCATCAGGCACATAGTCGATGGGAAACACGTCGATATAAACGCCTATTTCGTAGCCATCGGTCTCTTTCTCTATCATTCTGGTACGCGTATCAACGACCTTTGCAAAAGTATAGTAATAATGAGGTTCCTTATCCGGATTCAGAAGTCTGTACGTCTCGTTCCCCTGATATATCTGGAGCAGGCGCTCATAATCCTTACGAGGCATATAGATATCGATATCATCGTCCCAAGGGATATAGCCACCGTGACGCACGGCTCCAATGAGTGAACCACTGGAAAGGAAATAGGTCAGTCCGTGCTCCTGACAGAACTGATGAACATTGTCGAGGATGCCCATTTGCAGTTGGCGCAACTCCTGTATATCGGTTATTTGTCTCATTGGAATGCAAAAGTAAGCAAAATCTTTTGAACTTCCAACTTTTTGAACTATTTTTGCACTCAGTTTATGGAGAACCTTAAAGAAAAGACTGCCAAGGGCATAGCATGGGGAGCCGTGAATAACGGAACGACACAGGTACTGAACCTGGTGTTCGGCATCGTATTGGCACGAAAGTTGACAGAAGCCGACTATGGCATCATTGCCCTGCTCACCATCTTCACGGCACTGGCAGGATGTATCCAGTCTGCAGGCTTTTCACAGGCACTAGCCAACCTGAAGCTACCCACGAAACAAGACTATAATGCTGTGGCTTGGTTCAACATCCTAGCAGGCTTCTCCATGTACATCATCCTCTTTTTCTGTGCACCGCTGATAGCACGTTTCTTCCACCTGCCCGTGCTGACTGATGTATCACGACTGGTATTTCTGGCCATACCCCTGTCGGCCCTTGGCATCGTTCCCAACGCCAAACTATGGATAGAACTGCGCAATCGTGAGTTGGCTATCGCAGCCATCGTCTCACTCGTCATCTCAGGGTGTACGGGCATGTGGCTCGCCTTTCATGGCTATGGATATTGGAGTCTGGCTTGGCAACAGGTCATCTTCATCGGCATGAGCACCATCATCAAATATGGTTTTACACGGTGGTACCCTTCGCTGCCTATCGACTTCAGTCCCATCCATCGCATGCTAGGCTTCTCCTCGAAGATGCTGTTCACCAATATGCTGACAATTATCAGTCAGAACGTACAGACCTTCATCTTTGGTAAGATACTACCCATCGGTGTGGTTGGTCAGTTCAACCAATCTAACAAATGGAACACGATGGGGCACTCGTTCATCTCGAACACGATGGCACAGGTGGCACAGCCCGCGCTGACCAATGCCGACAATGAAGAGGGGCGACAGGAGCGTGTGTTCCGTAAGATGTTACGTTTCACGGCCTTCATCAGTTTTCCCCTTATGCTCGGACTGGCAATGGTAGCGCATGAGTTCATCGTCATCACCATCGGTGAGAAATGGCTGCCCTGCGTGCCATTATTACAGATGCTATGCATCGGTGGGGCCTTCATTCCGCTTCATACCATCTATCAGAACTTTATCATCAGTAAGGGACGCAGCGACATCAACCTTGTCTGCATCGCCCTGATGATTATCCTGCAAATAGGCTTGACGCTGAGTCTTTCACCATTGGGCATCACGGCGATGGTGGCAGCATTCTCGGCACTGAATGTGGTGTTTACGATCTGCTGGCATATTGCCTTGCAGCGGACACAGCATCTGTCGGCACTATTGGTGCTGAAAGATATTGCGCCTTTCCTCTGCGTGGCTATTGCCGTAATGACAGGCACCTATTATGCCACATGCTGGATCCAGCAACTGGTTCCTCTCTTAGTGGCACGTATCATCATGGCCAGTCTACTTTATCTCATCATCATGCACCTGTTGAATGCAGTTATCATGAAAGAGTGTCTGCAACTCATAAGAAAACGATCATAATGGAAATATCTGTCGTCATACCTGTCTACAACAAAGCAGAATACCTGGACAGTTGTTTTAACAGCATCCTGAAGCAGGACTTCGATGCGTTCGAGGTGGTCGTCGTCAATGACGGAAGCACCGACGGCTCGGGCAACATTTGTGACAAGTGGGCTGAACAAGACAAGAGACTAAGAATTATCCATACAGAAAATGGCGGGGTGACGGCAGCACGCAGAAAGGGCGTGGAGGCTGCACGGGGAAAATACGTTGTCTTTGCCGATGCTGATGACGAACTGTTGCAAGGTGCCCTCCAGTCATTATACCGAACAATAGAAGACACACAGGCCGATGAGGTTATTGCCCGCTATAGAAGTCAGGACAAGGTTGTATCACCTATCGTCTTTAGCGGGTTTACCGACAGCATCCGGCCTATCTGGTATATCATCACTGGCAAGAACCGTTTCCCTATACTATGGGCATGCATCTTCCGACGTGAACTGCTGGCGGACGTATTGGACACACCGCGTGAGATCATTGAGGGCGAAGACAAGATGATGCAAGTAAAGATTTTAGCAAAAAGTCCCAAAGTGTATTTCTCAGAGGCATGTGTCTATGAGTATCAGGTGGGACTGCCCAACTCAAGACACAGGACACTGGAACGCGAGAAACTCTACGACAACATTCTGCAACAGGTGCTGGCTCCTCATTGGGAAAAACTGAAGTCTGGATTCGCACTACATCAATTAAAGGAATATGAGAACTTCGTCCGCGAGGGACAATTCCATGTACGCAAAGACTACTATGCCCAGGAACTGAAGGTGCTACCTGCCGACATCCCACTCTACGACAAGGTGATGTGGCACCTGCCGCCAGTTCTCAGCCGTCCGTTGATACAACTGTACCGGAAAATCATCAAAATAAAACAGCGGGGACTATGAATAATACTTGATCACCTCGCTTACAATGCTGTCAGGCACAAGTCCCTCGATACTCTCCCCTGCCCTCACCTTTTGACGTATCTCTGTGCTAGAAATGTCGAGCAGGGGCACCTCAATGGTACCAAGATACTGGTCGCGAGGATATACGATGACATCGTGATGACGCAGGATGTCCTGCCAATGGCGCCAGCGTTCGAAACGGGCCCAGTTGTCGCCACCTATTAATAATATAAAGGTGTCATCAGGATAGTCATTTGAGAGGTGCTGCAAGGTATTCCAAGTATAAGAGGGCTTGGGCAGGTGGAACTCATAGTCGCAGGCCTTCACGCCCTCAACACCCTCCAGTGCCTTCTGTGCCATCTGCAACCGCAACTGGTCATCAAGCAAATCTGAACTGTCACGCTTCAGCGGGTTCTGTGGCGACACCATCAGCCACACCTCGTCAAGGCCACATTGCTTCAGCACCGCCTGTGCTAAGGCAATGTGTCCATTATGGATGGGGTTGAACGAGCCGCCAAAGATGCCGATTGTCCTATGGACTATGGCTTTTGGCTTTTGGCTATTAGCTATTGGCTCTACCATGATACTAGTGGGCATACTCCTGTTAGTAACTGCTAACTGCTAATTGCTAATTGCTAACAGCCAAGAAATGATTTATAACATGATAGGTTTCTTGTTTTGCGGATTCCAAATCGTCATTGACAATAACCTTGTCAAACTGACTGGAAAAGGTTAATTCGTAGGACGCTTTTGACAATCTTGTTTCAATTGCCTCTTGGCTATCAGTACCTCGTCCTTCCAACCTCTTTCTAAGTTCTTCGATGGATGGTGGTTGAATAAACAAACTCAATGCATTCTCACCATAGAATTTCTTGATATTTATTCCTCCCTTTACATCAACATCAAATACCACATTCTGACCAGCCTCCAATTGCTTCTCTACTTGAGATTTAAGTGTTCCATAGAAGCGATCGTTATATACTTCTTCGTACTCTATGAATTCATCTTTCGCTATTCTCTGCTTGAAATCTTCAGGAGAAATAAAGAAATACTCCACGCCATTCTGCTCTGTGCCTCGTGGTTGTCGAGAAGTACACGAAATAGAAAAATACAAATTCAATTCGGGATGCTGGCTCATCAACCACTGTACTATAGTCGACTTGCCACTTCCTGAAGGTGCACTAAAGATAATTAATCGTCCTCTCATATACTTTGTTTTCTTAATATTCCAATAAACCTTCCAAGACCTTTCTGTATCACCTCTATTTGGGTTCTTAGATTATCATATGTCTTAGAGTCAATATATTGCAGTTTAAATGCAACAGTCAACTGAGTTTCAATTTCAAAGGCAGAACCCAATGAAATCTCTAAGAAATGTGCAAAATCCAAATCTGAACTTCTAGAAGACCCTTCAGAGATATTTGAAGATATAGAAACCGCTGCCCTTTCCAGTTGATTAGCTAATGCAATTCTCTCATGAGATGGAAAGGTCTTGCATACGCCATAAACATCCACACATAATTGCATAGATTGTTGATACACCTTATATTCTCTGAAATTTCTCATTTCAAAAAAGCCAACAGCTAATTGCTAATAGCCAATAGCAAACGCCCTTAAAGGGCGTTCAGCACCTGTTCCTTAATCTGCTCCAACTCGTCCTTCATCTGGACTACGATATTCTGCATCTCTGCCTGATTGGACTTAGAACCTGTGGTATTGATCTCACGACCCATCTCCTGAGCGATGAAGCCCAACTTCTTGCCCTGTCCATGACCGTCACGCATGGTCTCGCGGAAATACTTCAGGTGGTTGGTCAGACGCTGCTTCTCCTCACTGATATCCAGTTTCTCGATATAGTAGATGAGTTCCTGCTCCAAGCGGTTCTTGTCGTACTCCACACCGGGTATCTGCTGTAGGCCATCCACGATGCGCTGACGGATCTTTTCTACGCGACTCTTCTCATAAGGCTCAATCTCTGCCAGCAGGCGTTCGATGTTGTCAATTTTCTCTGCGAACTTCTTCTCTAGAGCGGCTCCCTCCTGCTTGCGGAAGTCGACAAGTGCCTGAATGGCCAGAGCGACAGCCTGCCGGGCTGCCTCCCACTCCTCGTCACTAAGCACCTCCTGATCAGTCTTTGTCAGTACATCAGGCATACGGGTCAGTGTGTACATCCAATCCTCGGGTTCTGGGATGCCCACCTTTTCTGCCACCGCCTTCAGTTGGTGATAGTAGTTCTCCACCAGAGCAGCATTCACTGGCGTAGCATCGACACCCGCATCCTTCTCTATCCAAAGGGCAAACTCCACCTTGCCACGCTCCAGAGCAGCGGCAATCATCTGGCGAATCTCCATTTCCTTTTCACGATAGAGCGGGGCAATACGCGTCTGTAAGTCAAGTTGCTTCGAGTTGAGCGACTTAATCTCTGCACTAATCTTCTTATCCTTAAAAGCCACGACAGCCTTGCCGTAGCCAGTCATAGATTGTATCATTTCTTTCGGTTATTATTATTGTCGCAGCAAAATTACAGAAAAATCTTCAAAATGCCAACGCAATGCTTGGAAGAAATGATAATTTTTCTAAAAACAACGGAAGTTTGGGGAAAAATGCGTAACTTTGCACATTCATATTATAATAAGGTAGAAATAAATGTCGTGTATACTACATATTGAAACCAGCACCGACGTGTGTTCTGTGGCCGTCTCAGAAGACTCACAGGTCATTTTCCATCAAGAGGATCACAGCGGGCCTAACCATGCCGAGCGTCTGGGGACAATGGTTGACGAAGCCCTCTCGTTTACTGACAACCACGCAATTCCGTTCGATGCCGTAGCCGTCAGTTGCGGCCCTGGTTCCTACACAGGACTGCGCATCGGCGTATCGATGGCGAAAGGCATCTGCTATGGGCGCAACCTGAAACTCATTGCAGTGCCTACACTGGAACTGATGTGCGTTCCCATTTTGCTGCGTGAACTTGTAGAAGAAGATGCCCTGCTCTGCCCGATGATTGACGCACGCAGGATGGAGGTCTACGCCAGTATCTACGACCGTGCCCTCCATGAGATTCGTCCCGTTGGTGCCGATGTCGTTGATGCTGAGACCTACAAGCCCTGGCTTGACGCACATCCCGTTTACTTTTTCGGCAATGGAGCCGCCAAATGCATGGAGACCATCAACCATCCGAATGCACATCTCATTGAAAATGTTGAACCTCTGGCCAAGTGGATGCAGCCCTTGGCTGAGCGTCGACTAATGAACGGCATGACTGAGGATGTGGCCTACTTCGTACCCTTCTACCTGAAGGATTTCGTGGCCAAAATGCCAAAGAAACTGATTTAACACTATGGACATACAAGGATTAGACTACAACACTAAGCGCGAGCAGTTGCTACTGCCAGAATATGGACGTGAGATACAGCGAATGGTAGACCATGCCGTATCACTGCCCGATAAGGAAGAGAGACTGAAATGTGCAAAAACCATCGTCAGGCTGATGGAGACGAAGGTGCCTCAGATTCGTGAGAACAGCGATTACGAGCAGACACTGTGGGACCACCTCTACCTGATGAGCCATAAGCAACTGGACATAGACTGGCCCTTCGACGTAAGTGAGGCCGAGAAATTCCTCAGCAAGCCCGAGGCAATGCGCTTGCCTCAAGGCGGCATCCGCCTGCGTCACTATGGAAAACTGGTCTGCGAGTTGCTTGACCGCCTGAAGGAGATGCCAGAGGGCGAGGAACGTGACGAACTGATTCGGCTGACAGCCAACCAGATGAAACGCGATCTCTCCTTGTGGGGACATGGTTCCACTGAGGACGAGAAAGTGGCCGACGACATGGCTCGTCT
>Ga0256407_10004102_pt1 | contig 24768 bp, 16 predicted proteins | sample RumenRJG_04DNA_FD_193489 | JGI IMG/M metagenome (GOLD analysis project Ga0256407, IMG submission 193489) | Bovine rumen microbial communities from Lethbridge, Alberta, Canada - RJG_04 | ecosystem: Host-associated > Mammals > Digestive system > Stomach > Rumen | place: Canada: Alberta... | reverse complement strand
ATTTTTAAATTGATTTGGGGTTGGGGGATGGGGGATGGGGGATTGGGGATTGGGGATTGGGGATTGCGCCCAATCCCCAATCCCCAATCCCCAATCCCCAATCCCCAATCCCCAATTATATAAAAAATTTGATGAATATATTGATAAAATTAAAATAAATTTAAAATTAACTTTTGAAAAATTTAAAGAAATAAATCAAAATGAAATTCAAATATGTAAAATTCTTTTATGGGTATATAAAAAAAGTTATGATGAAAAAGCACTTGGAATAGAGATAGCAAAAGATATTTTTAATATAATTAATTTTAATAACATTGAATATAATGAACCTTTAAAAATTACTTTTCAAGATATTGATATATTTATTTCATATTTAAAAAAAAATACTTCATATTTTTTAACAGAAACAGAAGGAAATGATATAGAAAAAAATGAAATAATAATAAAAAATGAAAAAAAAATTGAAAATGAAGAAAATAAAATAAAAAAAGAAATAAAAGAAGAAATAAATGAGAATGAGAATTTAATGGATATAATAGAATTATCAGAAAGATATAAAAATATGACAAAATCATATCATGTATTAAAAGATAATGTTACTTTAACAAAAGCAAAATATGAATATATACAATCTAAATCACAACATTATTATGGTGAATTTAATAAAGAAAATAATTTAAAACATGGAAGAGGAGTTTTTAAAGTAGGTAATAAAATTTATGAAGGATACTTTAAAAATGGTTGGGCTGATGGAAAAGGAGTTTTATATACAGAAAATTCAACTTTTAAAGGAATTTTTGAAAAAGGAAATAAAAAAAGAGGAGAAGAAATTTTTAAAAATAATACAAAATTTAATGGAGAATATGAAAATGATTGTTTTAAAAATGGGACAATAATATATCCAAGTAAAAATATTTATATAGGTGAATTAAAAAATAATTTAAAAAATGGAAAAGGGAAATATATAATTTATAGAAGAAATAAAGGAAAAAAAAAAAGTGAAGTTTTTGAAGGAATGTGGAAAGATGATTTAAGAAATGGAAAAGGTATTTTTACTTTTCAAAATGGAGATACACTTGATGGAATTTGGATAAATGGTAATTTTTCAGAAGGAATTTTTTATTCAAAAGATGGTGAAACACAACAATTTAAAAAAAATGAATTTAAAAATGATCAATATAATGTAAATGATGATAATAATTATGATTTAAATGGAAAAAGTGAAGAAAAAGATGAAAATGATGAAAAAGAAGAAAGTGAAAAAGATGAAAGTTGTGAAGAAGAAAATGAAGAAAATAATGATGAACAAAATATAGAAAATGAAAAGATTAAAAAGGAATATGAATTAATAAATTATGAAGAAAAAAAAGAATAAATAATAAGATTTAATTTGAAAATTAATAAATTTTTTTTATTTTACATTTTATATTTTTTTTGAAAAAAATAATTTATTATTATTTATACTTTCCTAAAATAATTTTATTAATAAAATCTTTATATAATAAATTTTTCTCATATTTTGTTAAACTGTTATTAATTATTTGTTTTGTATAATGAAACATTTCATTTAAGTCATTATCATAATAACTTAAATTTTCAAAATCTTCAACTAAAGAATTATATAATCCAATTATTTTTTTAACTTTATAACCACTTTTTTTTATATAATTATTTATTACCATTTTCTTTAATTCATGATTTTCTTTATTATATTTACCTAAATATTTTTTTATTTTTTTATTTCTCCAATATCTTTGAATAATTTTTACACTATTTACAACTTTATCTAATTCACTATGATTAATTTCAATAGCTTCTGGATAATTTATATCAATTATTGAAGTTAAATATTTTGAATATTCATTTAATAAATTTCTATTTTGTGGTTTATAATAATCTTTTAATAAATTATTATTTATTAAATATTCATTTAAAAAGAGCATTAATTTTAAAATATCATTTGTATTTCCTAATTCATATGGAAATTTCTTTGAATAAATTTTATCAAGAATTTGATGATAATTTAATTTATCTTTTTCCTTTGATAAAGAAGATGAATTATGTTTTTTAATATTTGTTGTACTATTTACATTCCTTATTAAATTTTTTGAATTAGATGAAATTGAACGAGTATAATTATTCTTTGTTATATTTTTAGAATCACTTCCTCTTGGAGTACTTGATTGATAATTAAATGATGATATATCACTTATAGATGAATTAAATTTTTGACTGAATATATTTATATCTGAATTTTTTAATTTTTGTGTTTGAGAAAATTTTTTTTGATTTGGATTTTTATTTTTTATTTCTTCATTTTTGATTTTTGTATTAGGAGAAATTGAAATTTTTTTATTTAAAACTTTTTCTGTAATTTTTTCTTTATTATTAATTTTATTAATTTGCATTGTATTATTTTTTACAATTTTTTTATTTACAGTAATACTATTTATTGATTTAATTATTTTATCAGTTGTTAATTTTTGAGTTTTATTTTTTATATTAGAATTATTCTGTTTATCACTTTGTGTTCTTTCAGTATCATCTTCATATCTGTTTATTTTTTTTTGAGTATTATTTGAAGGAATATTTATAAAATTATTTATATTAAATGTAAAATTTGTTTTACTATTTGATAAATTTTTATTTTCATTTTTCATTGATTTATTCATATTATTATCAAGAGACAATGCAGATTGATGTTTTTTTTTTAATATTTCACTACCATTATTATTATCACGACGATGATTATAATTATTACCAATATTCTTTAATTCATGAAAATTTAATAAATCATTTAAATCATCTACAGATTTTTTTACAAGAATTCTTAAATCTGTACAATCTTTCTCTGTGACTTTTTTATATGTATGTGATTGATTAATAGGCATATTTAATTTAGGATTTCCTAATTTAGAATTATCTTCATTATTATTATTTCCTGATGTATTTTGATTTGAATTTTTAATTTTTAATGATTTATCATTTTGAATATTTATAGATTTAGCATTGCTCAAAAAATTAAATGTCTTCATTTATTTTTATTGTCAAATATTATCAAATTTCATAAAATTAAAAAATTATTTATATAAAAAAAAACAAAATATAATTTAAATTTTAATATTGTATAAAAGATAATTTAATTTACTGAAATAAAGACATAACATATTTCCCAACTTCAGCATTTAAATTTTTATTTTGACATTTAACAAGAAGTCCTAAATGATTAGGTTCAATTGTTGCATAAACTAAAGCTGGTTGACCTTTATAAGTAGCACTTGAAATTGCTTCATTATTAATAATTTCAACAGCAGCAAAATTACCTTTAGATTTAATAATCTCATGAAAAGCTTGGGGAGATGCTACATTAATATTTAAATCATATGAATCCTCATCTGCGAAATTTTCCCACATTTCACCAAATTGATCTGTATTAATTTGATATGGAGTATATTGTGATTTTAAATTGTTATTATTAAATAAATTTGATGATGTATTTCCACCACTTAAACTTGCAAATATATCATTATTATTTGTATTACTTGGTGCTGGATTATTTGTAGTTAAACCACCAAATAAATTCATTGGATTTGAATTTGTATTTGTATTTGTATTAAGATTCATATTTGTATTTGTATTTGTATTTGTATTTGTTTTTACTGTTGAACCACCACCAAAAATATCATTTAATAAATCAAGTGAATTTGTTTGTTGTTGAACTTGAGGTTGAGTATTTTCACTAATTCCTAAACCTAATAAATCATTATTTACATTTCCACTTTGATTACTTGTTATAGTATTACCACCACCAGTAACATTCATTCCACTGAATAAACCACCACCACTATTACCACTACTCTTCCCTTCAAATAAATTACTTTTTCCACTATTAGTAGTAATAGTATTATTACTATCATCACCAGTACCAAACAATTGTCCCATTAATTTTTTTTTTTCTTTAATATTAGGATCATATTTCTCTTCTTGTTTCTTAGGAACATAAGTACTACTTGAAGAAGAAGTATAATTAGAACTACTACCACCACTAACACTAACATAAGGACTATTTTTATTAGTAGAAGTAACTTGACTAGCATTTCCTTCACTAGTATTACTAACTGATGTCATATTTATAAATTTTGGTTTTTCTGATTGTGTTGGTTTCTCATCTTTATATCCTTCTGCTCCCCATTTTTGAGCTCCTGTAACTTTAAGTTCATTTCTTGTACTTGTTGTTAAATTATTTCCACGAGATTCATATAATGAGTTAAATCCACCTCCTTTTCCTGGCATTGATGTTACTGTATCTGGAGTGTCGTATGGTCCTACGTTAAGTTGAACTGAATCAGAGTTAAATTTCTCATAGAGACGATCTGTTATACTTTCATTATATAATTTTCCATTTGCTCTTGATTGAACGAAATCATTTAAAAATGGTAGGGAAGTATCTATTTCTATATCATCGTTTATTGTTGTAAATTGGTTTTTTTCTATTACTACATTTCTACTTTGGATTCTTTTATATTCTAAACATCTTTGTTGGATTTCTGGGTTTTTATCTCTTGAATATTTTTCAATTATATTATTCACATAATCTAAAGGAACAAAATTTAAATTTGAATGAATTTTTGCTATTGCACTAATTAATAAACATTTTGTCATATCATCATCATATGTTTTATTAAGTAAATAAGTTAACATTTCTAAAATTTGTTTAATTTTATTTTGATCATTATAATATAATTTATTAGTATATTCACCAGTAACCCAAGCTAATAATTTAACTAATGAATCAGGTAAGGCTGCATAATTTTCTACAATAATAGCATAATTTTCAATAGTAAATTTTTTAAATTCTTCAATATCATCAGTTTCTCTTTCCCATTCAGTAATAATTTTAATTAATTTTGATAAAATATCATCTGTTATCATATCACCAAAATTAACAAATAATTCATTCATAACTTTAATAAACCATGATTTCGATGGTGCAAATCTTTCAGTTAATTCAGTAATTTTAGTTAAAATATCTTTTTTACTAACACTTTCTAAAGTAGTATGTTTTAAATAATTCATCATTTTATCAACAATAACTTCAACATTTTTTAAATTAGTCATTTTATACAACAATTCAAAAGTATTTTTCTTAAGTGTTTCATCATTTTCTTCAAGACAATCAACAATAACTTGTTGATGAGTCATAACATAATTAGGATTAATCTGAATAATAAGAGTTAAACCATTAATACCAGTACATCTCAAATTAGGAGAATCTGAAGATAAGAATCTAGAAATAGTATTAGAAGCCAATTCAATTAAATGTGAATTAGGATAAATAATACAAATAGTTTTCAAACATTGATAAACAATAGCATAACCAATATTAATTCCAGTATCATCAGCTCGTCTTAAACATTGTCCAATAATTTCATACATATTTTCAGAATAACTTTGATCATCTCTTCCTAAAATAGATAAAATTTCTAATATAATAACTTGAATCCAAGGAGCAGGAAATCTATGATAATCATAATCTCTTGGTAATTTATGTTCAATTACTTGTTTTAAAATAACAATTAAAGGTGAAACTAAATCTTTATATTTATCAGGATCTTTCATAGCCTGTTCCTTAAAATAAGGTAAAGTAGCAGCCATAACAGAAGGATCAAAATCACATAATAATCTCCTCATTCTTTCATCACAATCAGGAACAGAATTAGGACTAACTTGATAAAATTTATATAAACACATAACAGCTTTTTTTCTAATTTGTTCATTTTTATGATCTAATAATTTTAATATTGGTTCAGTAACAGCTTGCATTATAGTAGGATTAGCAAATTTAATAACAGTAGTCAAAGCCATACAAACTTCAACCCAATTTGTACTTTGAATATCTTTTTGAAGAGAAGCTACTAATAATATTAAAAATTCACTATCTTCATTTAGTAAAAGTGAACAAGCTAAATAACCTACTCTTTTATTTAAATAATTTTTATCTTGGGTTAAATTTACTGAAAATAAATGAGCAAATGATGCTTCGTGACCTAACATTTCTATGTAGATTGCTCTTATTAAATATTCTTTCATTTTTTTTGGTGCGATTCCACTTTCAACTATTTTCTTTTTTAGGATTTCAGATTCTTTTGATATTATTTTGTCTTCTTCTTGTTTTGATCTACTGTCTCCTATTGATTTTATTAAGTCTAACATTTCCTTTGATAAATGAGTTCCTGAACTATGCATCTTTTATGATTTTTAATAATTATTATTTTTTATTTGATAATATATCATTTTATTTTTAATAATTATTCAATTATTTTTTTATATTATTTGTTTATTATATATAATATATAAGTAATATTTATAAAGTAAATCATTCAAATATTAAAATCATTTTTGAGTTTAAAAAATTTATAAATTTTTCATATTAAAAAAATTCATAAATTTTAGAGAAAAAGTAATTTACATATATTGCTTTATTTAAAACCATAAATTATTCATAAAAATTTTTTCGCTTTTCATTCCTAAATTTATTTATATCATCATTATATTAATTATGTAATAAAAAATATTATATAATTTATATTATTAATTATCATTATTCACTAAAAGACACAATATCATCACTTTCACTAATTGTATTTGATTTTAAATTTTCTTGTATTAAATTATCAATTTTTAATAGAAAATTATTGAAATATGTATTTTCATCTAAATAATTATTTTCTGATTTGATTTTTTTATATAATTTATTTTTTTTTTCATTAATCTCATAATTTAAAGATTTAATTTTAACATTAACTTTACAACTTTGATTTTTTTTTATATGTTTTTTAATAGGAAAATCAGTTTTTAAATTTTTTGTTACTTTATTATTCAATTCTGTTTTTAAAGTAGTATTATTTACAGAAGAGCTTATTTGCTTATTAAAATTTCCATTTTCTGGAGTAATTGAAGTTGGAAGAGTTTTTGAATTTTTTGATTGAAAATTAATTGTTATAGTTTTTTTTTCTGGTTCTTGTTGAGAACAAAAGCAAATTGCAGAAAGAATATTGGATAGCATATTTTACTTATTATTTATTATTAATATTATATATTTTTCTATTAAAATATAAAAAAATTAAATAAAAAAAACGAGCTTTCTTTTTTCATTTATTTTAATTTTATTATATAGAATTTTTATATTATTTAATATAAAATCTATTTAATTTGAAATAAAAAACTTTTTATTCAATAGTTGATTAATGAATAGATATTATAAATTTAATTTAATAAATTTATTAAGGTTCTATGGTGTAATGGTAGCACAAGGGACTCTGAATCCCTTGATCCGAGTTCGAACCTCGGTAGGACCTAATTTTTTCAACAATTTGAATTTTTTAATATATAGATAATTAATATGAATTCTAAATATTATATTATGGCAATTTATATTTACTTTTTTATTGTTTTTTAAATAAATTTTTTTTTATATTATTCAAAAAATAAAATTAAATAATTTATTAAATTTATGAATATTTTGAATTAATTTTTTTTTATAAGATATTAATAATATAAAATTTGAAATAGATTATAAAAAAAATAATAAATAATATTCATACAGGGAATATTTATTAATAAAGAATTAATTATTATCTTAAATTATAATCATTAAATTATATATTTATTTATTTGACTTTTAAAAATAATTACAATTCCTCTCTCAAAAAAATAATATATAAATTAGCAATTCGAATTATTAATTGAATTACTTAAATTAATACTATATGATGGATTATGATTTCCTCTTTTAATAATTAAAGTATTATAATTTAAATTATTTTTATTAGTTTTCGATATAAATTTATATGTTTTTTTTTTTTCAACTTTTTCTTGTGAATTATGAACTTTTGTATTTCTTATATTTTGTTTTATATTAGATTTTTTTTTTATAAATTGACAAAATACATTATCATGACTAGTATTTAATCTTTTTTCATTAATAATTTTTTTCATTATTATACCTTTTAAACTTGATAAAATTGGTTTTTTACATAATTTAAATCTTTTTTTATTTATTGAATTAATTTTAACAAAATGGTCTTTTTTATCATTTTTATAAATAGTTCTTTTATTTGGATGATTAATAAATTTATTAAAATCCTTTTTATAATTTTTATTTTCCTCAGATTCTATTTTATTTAAATAATAATCATTTTCATCTTTTTCAATTTTGTAATTATTATAATCATAATCATTTGTAATTTTAATAAAATCATTTCTATTTTTTGAAATACTATTTTTTTTCTCCTTATTATTATTTTCATTACTAATATTAAAATTATTTAATTCTTTATCAAAAAAATTTAAATCAATTGATTTATTAAATTCATCATAAATATTAGAAATTGTATTACAAGTATTATAAACTTTATTTTGATTATTTTCTCTATTTCTATGTGAATTTAATAAAATATCAACATTTGTTTTTTCCATTTTGAGAACATTATCAATATCATTTAAATAAGTACTATTTAATAAAAAATCTCTTATCCAAATAATTGCTTTTCCCCAAATAAAAGTATTATTTTGAACAAATTTACCAATTTCTGTTTTTACATCATAAAAACCATATAAATTCTTTAATATTGGAATTAATTTAAATAATTCTAAATCTTTATAATCATCAAACCAATTATTTATAGGAATTCTATTTGCTTCATTATAAATTGGTGAAGATGAATTATCTAATAAAACTATTTTTTTTACATCTCCAAAAAGATTTAAATCTTTTATTATTTTTTTTTCTTTTATTAAATCACAATTATCAGAATATAATTTGAAATTAATTCTTTTTTGAGGATCAATTATATTTAATATTATTTCTCCTATTGATGATATTAAAGAACTGAAAATTATTATTTCATAATAAAAAGAAATTTCTTCAATAAAAGGAATTGTACCATAATGGAAATTTATATATATATATTTTTTTGTTTTTTGATTATTTTCATTTATTATTTGTTGAGTTATTGTTAAATCAGGATTTTGAATATAATCATTTGAACTATGAATTAATGTGTCATCTAGATTTATTAATAATTTTTTTTCTTTTATTTTATTATAGTATATTTTTAAATTATTATTTTTTGGTGGTGTTTGGGAATTTGATTTTCTTTCATTTCTTTCAACAATTGGGGATGAATTCTTACTTTTAATAAATTTTGTTAAATTATATTTTTTATTTTTCATTAATAATTTCACTATATTTTTATTTTAAATAATTTTTAAAATTAAAATAATCAAAATCATATTAATTTTTTTTTGAATAAATTTCATTTTATATATATATTTAATTATATATATTTTTTTCTATATAAAAAAAATTTTAACATTAATTAAAAATTTTATATGATACTAAATTCAATTTATAAATTTTGAAATATCAATATTTATATTATTTATTATTAATTATTAATTAAGATTCCTTTATTTAATTTTTTAATAATATAATATATTAAAAATTCATTTTTTAAAAAGTATTTATTTAATTATAATTAATTTTAGACTTTTTAGTTTAAAAATGCAACAAGATTTAGGATATAATTTTCATCAAATCCTTCAAAAATTCTATTTATCTCAATATCAAATTTTTTATTTAATATTTAGTTTATATTCTTCAAATTATATAGTTATATTTATTTTAGCAATTATTGAAAATTTACAAGTATTAAGTTTGTTTTTTACAAAATATGTAATATAATATTATATAAAAATATAGTTAGTGTTTATTTGGAAAAATTCTAGATGTTTTATTATTATATCAAATTTTATGGGAAAGTTTAGAATTGAACAATATGTTAAGAAAAATTGGAAATTATTTTTTATTTTCTTATATATTGGATATTTATTAACTTTTATAAATTTTTTCATTTATATAAGACTTAGTTATAAATCATATAAAGATAAAAAGATAAAAGATGATAAAATTTTATTATTTTTTTTTAGAGCAACAACAAATTTTCTTAATGGGATATTTTATTGTCCATTTTTAGAAGCAAATTTAATAGTAATATTTCATAATATATTATCACCTTTTTTTAATGAACATATAAAAAAATATAGTGATGCACATATTATATATATAATAATGGGATCATTTTCTATTTTATATTTATTTTTCATATGTTTAAATTATACAAATTTTAGATTTTCAAAAGAAGAAGAATGTAGTATTACAATTGGAAGATTTGTAATAATAAATTCTTTTAGATTATTTCTTTTAATTAAAACTTTTTTTTTATTTATTATATATATTTCAAGTGCTATAGATATTAAAATTTTTTTTTATGTATTTATTTGTTTTTTATCTGCAATTTATTTCTATTCTAATTATTTAGAATATAGCTATCAATATGGACAAAATATTATAAGAAAATTATATTTATTTTTTGGAGCTGTTTATTTGTTAATTTCAATGTTTTTAATTTTCGGATATTTTATTAGGCGTTCATCTTTTAAAGGATTAATTGATATTTTATTTGTTTTTGCTTTTTTATCTTTTATAATTATTTTTTCATTTCCAAGTAAAGAAATGAAAATTAATTTGGAAAATTATTCTTTTAAAAATGAATATGAAGTTTATAATCAATTAATTTTAATGATAATATCAGTACAAAAAAAAAAAAATGATAGAAAATATTTATTGTATTTTACAACTTATTGGTATAAATCAAATGATAAAAATATCAATGTTAATGAATTTATATATTCCTCTTTAGATAATACTCATTTAGAATTATTTATTTATAAATATATAGATAAAACTTATAAAACTATGATTCATAGATTTAATAATAGTATTTTACTTACAATTTCTTATGCTTCATTTCTTTATGAAATTTTAAACAAATATTCCAAAGCATATATTATTTTATATGATTTATTTTATACAAATCATAATTTAACATTTTCACAATCTTTTTATATTTATAAAATTGAAAAAGAATTACAAGAAAAAGCATTTGAAATTGGTTTTGATAAAACTGATATTTCATTTAAATATCAATGTAATAAATTAATAGATTTAATTTCTCAAATTTCAGATATTTACATTACCTTTTGGTCTTTATTATTAAATAGTCAAGAACATCAAGATATTAATAGATTAAGAGATATAGGAAATAAAATAAATACAATAAATGAAAAAATTGAAGAAAAATATGAAGAAATTAAAAAAATAAAAATAAAAGATAAATCAATTTTTACATTATACAGATTTTATAAAAGAGATATATTAAATGAAATAAATGAAGAATACTCAAATGAAGATATTTTAAATATGGAAGAATATTTTAATCAAAATAAAATATCATTATGTGATTTAAATTCCTTTGTTTCAAGTTCAGATTTTCAATTTGTAATATGTTCTGGAAAAGAAGATAATTTTGGAATAATATTAAAAATATCACAAGAAATGTGTTCTTATTTTGGTTATACAGATGTAGAAGTAATTGGTCAACATTTAAATATTTTTTTACCCGATTTTATGAGAAAAAAACATGATGAATTATTAGAAGATAGAATATCAAAAATTAAATTAGAAGATAAAATATCAAATTCTTTAAAAAGACATGTTATTTATTTTAAAACAAGTTCAAAATATATTTATCCTATTCCATTAGATGTATGTACTATTTTTGATGAAGATGGTAAAGCAACAATTTTTGGTAAAATTGATTATGATAATATTAATATTTTTTATAGGGAAATTTCTGCCATTTGTCATATTATGACAAATGAAAATTTAATTATTCAAACTTTTTCTCGTAATTGTTTACATTTATTAGAATTATCTAATTCATGTATGAATGGTAGTGTTGAAATAACTAAATATATAAAAGAATTTTATTCAGAATTTTTTAATAGAATTACTTCATTTCATTATAATATTAGTAAAAAAATTGATAAACAAAAATTAAAAATTAGTATTTTAAGAGAAAAATATTTCACATCAATGCCTGAAGAATTAGTAACTTTTGATCAAAAAATATTTAAAATGAATGTAGAAGAAATAAAATTAAACGGTTTTATTGTTGGATATTTATTTCATTTTGTATATCAATTATATGATAATTCTTCTTTAATTTCAAAGAGAACATTAAAAAATTTAAATAATTCAAAGACAGTATCACCAAAAAGAAATTTAATAAGTCCAAAATTAACTAGAAAATCAATAACACAAAATATTCAAGAACATTCATTTGATATAAATTCAAATTATCTTCCACAAGTTGAAAAAATATATTTTGATTTTGAAAATAAAGCATATCAATTTGATAATAAAAATTTAATTACAATAAGTCAATATTATAATAAAGAAATAGCAAAAAAAAATGAAAATAGAAATTTAAATAATAATTCTTCTTCAATGACATCATCAAATTATTCTGAAAATGAAGAATCAAAATCGAATTCTTTTTCAGATAGTTCATTTAGTTATGAATCATCTTCTTTTTCTTCTGATAAAAATAAAAATGAACATGTTCTTTTTAAATCAAATACAGTAAATAAATTTTCAAATTTTGTTGATGAATTTCATAGAGTTAATTTAACATCAATTTCTTTATTATGTTATGATTTTAAAAAAAAAATTTTTGTTAATATTCCTAAAAAAACTAATTCATGTAAAATTGATGATTTAATTAATAGAGAAAAAACTATTACTAAAAAAGTATCTACTATTGAAAATGAAAAAAAAGAAATTAAAAAAAAAAATGAAACATATGAAAAAGATAATATAAAAAATATTCCTTCCTTTAAAAAAAGGAAAAAAGATGAAGTTCAAAATTTAAAAAAATATTATACAAGTAAATGTAATAATTCTGTTAAATTTGCTTTGATTTTTATATTATTTCATATATTTGTTGTTGCAATTTCAGGTTTTTTATTTTTTTCAATTTGTTTTAGTGTTAGAAGATTAATGATAAATAATATAGAATTTACAAGATATTTAATTAAATTTGGTGAAAATTCCCATTCAACATTAACTTATTCATTTCAACTTGCTTTATTAAGAAATCCAAATTATACAAATTTTTTTTCTCAAAGAGATAGAATTATTGAAGTAATGAGAAAAAATTTGATAAAAAAATATCAAGATTGTTTAATACTTTTAAGTTCTTTTCAATTAAATAGTATTTCTTTATCAAAAAAAACTTCGAAAAAAATGCAAAAAGTAGAAATATATTATTTTATAATTGATGATTCATTAAACATTTCTCAAATTTCATCAAATATGAAAACAATGATTTCACAATATGCATATTCAATATATAATTTTGCTAATGCTAATATTGAAAATATACATTTTTTTAATAAGGATTATAATTTTATAATGTTAAATACAAATGATTTTTTTGTAGAAAAAATTAAACAATATATATTAATTATGTTTGATGAATATAATTATAATTTACATTCATTAGAAAAAAAATTATGGATTCTTGGTGGTATTTCTTTATTTTTTCTTTTTTTTTCTCTGTTAGTTGGAATCAAAATTGTTGTTAGTATTACTGCAGAAAGAGAAAAATTATTAAGATATTTTTTTAGAATTGAGCCAGATTTTATTAAAAATGCAATAACAAAATGTCAAAAATTCATTGATTTAAATAAAAATAATTCATTTGATTCAAAATATTTAATTTCTAAACCAAAAATAAAAATAGAAGAAGATGTTGATATTAATGATGATGAAATAGAATTTTCTAATACATTAAATTTTGACTATGAGAATCCAAATAATAATCAATCAATTTCCAATAAGAATAAAACTTTTATTCTAAAAAAAGGACAATTAATTTCTGATAAACAATCAATAAAAGAAAATGCAATTATATATATTTTTTATATTGGAACAATAGTATCATTCATATTATTAGTAATGATTCACAATGGTAAAAAATACAGAGATATAAAAAAACTATTAAATGTTTATTACACAACCGTAACACATAAATCAATATTTATCCTTTCATATAATTATATAAGAATATTTATTTTATATTCATGTTCATCTATTTCTTTAATAAATTTTGATATAAATAATCTTGATTATATTTATCGACTTTATAAAGAACATCAACATTATCAATCATTATTTGAAAGTAATTTAACTTATTATTCTCTTCCACATAATTCATCATATTATTATAACATTATTATAAAAGGGCCATTATATTCATATTTTGAAAATTTTGCTTCTAAATATAATATTTCATGTGTAGATTTATCTAGTAATATTGCATATTATGGAATTAATCCTTTAATGATTTATTATATTGGAACTTTATTTGATTTATGTCAAAAAATAGAAATTTTTATTCAACGTTCTAAAACAACTGGTTTTGTTTATAATGATCTTTCTTATGGTTCTTCATATTATACTAATGATTTTAATTCAAGAAATGAATCTGAAATTGAAAATTATAATAAAAATAATCCTTTTCAATTATTTAATGATTATCAATTAGTTGAATTAAATGTTTTAAATGAAGAAATTTATAGACCAGCAATTGAAACTTTTATTGAGGCTTTAAGTAAAGATATAGATCATTATGGTAATTTAATTCATAATTATATTCAACAATTTACAATATTATTTTTTGTAATTATTATATCATTTAATTGCTTTTTTTATATTCCATATATTTTACATAAAAATAAAAATATAAATAAAGTTAGACAAATGTTAATGATTATTCCAAAAGATATACTATTAAAAATTATTGAAAAAACAAATGGAAAAAGAGAAGCTGAAGAACTTCAATTGTAAGGTTTTAAATTTAAATAAATATAATATATATATTTTTCTAATTTAAAAATTTTTTTATTATAATATAAGAAAAATTAACTTATGGAACAAAAAGTTAATTCCTTAAAAAAATCAAAATTTCTAGGAACAACAATAATAGGAAAAGGTAATTTCCTATCTCTTAATGAAAAACAATATGAAATAACAAATGAAAAAGGTGAAAAAAAAATATCAAAATGGGAATGTGTAGATTACAATCATATTTTAGATAATGATATGAAAAATATAAAAAAACCAACTGTAGTATCAATAATACCAATAATAAAAGAAACAAAAGAAATAATATTAATAAATAATTTTAGATATCCAATTGATAAATTTTGTTTAGAATTTCCAGGTGGTATAATTGATAAAAATGATGGAGAAGATATTTTAATTGCAACCAAAAAAGCAGCTGAAAGAGAATTATTAGAAGAAACTGGATTTAAAGGAAAATTTAAATGTTATTTAGGAAATAATAAATTATCAGAAGAAAGACAATTAAAAATTTGTTCTAATATATTTTATGATCCTTGGAAAAGTAAAGATAATGCTGTTCAATGTATTTGTGAAGTTGAAGATAATCAAAATTTAAATCAAAATTTAGATGAGTGTGAAATTATTAAAGTATATAAAGTTAAATTAAATAATTTATTTGATTTTATTATTGATAAAATTGAAAAAGAAAATTGTTGTGTTTCTATTGAGTTATATTCTTTTACTTGTGGATTATATCTTTCACAAACTATTAATAATGAATTGTTTAATTAAATAAAAAATTTATTTATATTTTTTTTTAAATTAATAAAATAATATTTTTTCAAATTATATTATAAAAAATATAATGAATTTAAATTTTATATAAATATCTTTTTTTTATTTTTTTGATAAAAATAATATAATTTATTTTTATTTATTAATATATAATTTTTATTTTATCTTGTACTTCAGTAGTTGCATTTTTAAATTTTTCTAAATCTTCACTATTTGTCAATTCAAAGTTTTGACTAATATCTAAAGATTCTAATTGAATATTTTTAATATCATCTAAAAATTCTTCATTAATTGGAATTTTACAATTATTTTTACTTAAATCTAATTCTTTTAAAGTTTTATTACCATTTTGACCTTTAAAAACAGACAAAATTTTTAAAAATTTTTCTGGTGAAGTAATTGAATTATTATATAAACAAAGTTTTTCTAATTTTTTATTTTTTTCTAACATTTCACAAAGAAATTCAACATCTTCATTTCTAATTTTACAATCTAATAAAAGTAATTCAGTTAAAGAATTATTATAAGCTAAATCTTTACAAAATGATTTAAAATTTTCATTATTGAGAGAATTAATTTCATTATCACTTAAAACTAAACATTTTAAAGTACAATTATTATTCTTTAAAACTTTACCTAAAAGAGATAATGAATCTAATGATTTAATATCATTACCAAATAAAATTAAGGTTTCTAATTTAGTTTTTTTTCCATTTTCATTATTTATTAATTTTTGATATTTTAAAAGTAAATTTTTCAAACCATCATTTTTTAATTTATTTTTACAAACATTTAACCAATTTAACATATTAAATTTTTCTAAAAAATTTCCTAATTCTTCTCCTCCTTTTTCACTAATAATTTCATTTTCAGTTAAGTTAATTTTTTTTAAATTATATGAATCATTATCTTTAAATTTTAATCCTTTTATCATTGTCATAATACATCTATTTGTAATTTTACAATGTGATAAATCTAATTCAGAAAGTTGTTTATTATTTCTTAACATTGTACCTAACCAATAACAACCATCTTCACCAATTATATTATCAGTTAAAATTAATTTTTGAATATGTTCATTAAATTTAATAGCTGATAAAATTGGTTGAATTATATCTCCTTTTAAATTATATTGTGTTAAATCTAATTCTTCAATAAATTTTAATTTTTGATAAATTAAACTTGTTGCTATTAAATAATTATAACATTCACTTATATTTAAATCAAAATTAAAATTCTTTTTAAATTGTTCTTTTTTATATTTATAAAATTTTATACATTCATTTTGTATATTATTATCATCATATTTTATACCATTTGAGGATAATAAATCATTTATAAATTTTGATTCTAATATTTTTTTCATTCCTTCACATAAATAAAGATTAATATAATGTTTAAAATTTTCAAAATGGTTATTCATTTCTCCAATTACTAAAATTAAAATTAATTCATAATTTTCCCATTCTGGAAATAAAGAAATATATTCATTGAAACCTTTAGGTGTAATATACTCTTTTTGATTTGACATTAAATATGATATATAATCTTTATTTGAAATAAATATTTCATTTTCTTTTGCACTATATTGTGATTTATTCATTTTTTGTTTATTATTATATAGATTATTATTTTTAGGGTGATATTGTGATTTAATGATATTAGAAGATAAATTTAGATTATTATTAATTTTGTTATTTTTTGGAATTTGGCCTTCTGATCCAAGTATTATATTATTATTTTCTTGATTTTTAAAAATTTGTTCCAATACTTTTTGATGATTTTCTCTTTTATTTACTTTAAAAATGACTTTTTTCAAATCCATTTAATGCTTTATCTTAATTTATTATTATAATTAATGTATAAATAAAGAAAAACACATAAAATTGTCAAATATAACAAAACAATTTTAAAGCAAATAATACAATAATGACTTATATTAATTTCCAAATAATTGATAAATTTTATTTTAAAAAATGGAAGAAAAACAAAAACCAAAACACAAACATATAAAATTATATGATCAAGTATTTGAAAAAGTAAAAAAAATCGGTAGTGGAACATATGGAAAAGTATATAAAGTAATATTAAAAAACGACCCATCAAAAATATATGCAATAAAAAAGTATTCAGAAGAATTTTTTAAAGAAGGAATGGATGTATCAGCACTTCGAGAAATATTAATTCTAAAAGAAATATCTCATCCAAACATAGAAAAAATAATTGATATATTCTACAATATTGATTCCCTATATGTTCAATATGAATATATAGATATAGAATTAAGTCATTTAATTTATGAAACAAAACTTGAGCCAAAACACATAAAAAATTTATTTTCTCAATTTTTACATGGTTTATCAGAATTACATAAAAATGGTATATTACATCGTGATTTAAAACCTCAAAATTTATTAGTAAATGATAAAGGAATATTAAAAATAGCAGATTTTGGTTTAGCTCGTTTTATCTCATCACCAGGTAGAGATATGACTGCTGGTGTAATATCTGATTTATATAGACCACCTGAAATTTTCTTTGGTGCTACATTATATTCTTTCTCAATTGATGTTTGGAGTGCTGGATGCATTTTAGGTGAAATGGTTTTGAGAGAACCTTTATTTGTTTATGGGAAAAGAAGTCATGATGATAATTCTGAAATTGCTATTTTAACTAAAATTTTTTCTTTATTAGGTGTACCTGATAGTTCTTCTTGGGCTGATGCTGAACAGTTAGATCAATATAAATTGTTTGATAATGGAGATGTTGTTACTATTAAAAAGAAATTTATTAATTTTTCTCCTAAAGGTATTGATTTATTAGAAAAAATGATTGTTTTAGATCCCAATAAAAGAATTAGTATTAAGGAAGCTTTGGAACATCCTTATTTTAGTGAAGAACCTTTAGCTTGCTCTAATGAGGAAATTGGTGAATTTGTTAAGATGTTAAAAAGTAAAAAAAGGTTTTAGGATTGGTTTTTTTATTTTCTTTTTGTATGGGATTATTTTTTTAGTTTAAAAATATATATTTTATTAATTTTTAATTTAAAAATATAAATTTTAAATTATAATTTTTATTTTTTTTTGAATAAATAAACTAATTATTTATTTAACTATAATTTAAAACTCATTTAATTTTAAGTCTCTTCAAAATTATATTTTTTTTCAAATTCAGACACAGATAAACCATGAGTTATCATTAATTTTCCATCACCTCTTTTTAAATGAATATTATTTTGATCACTTTTATGTTTATAAACATGACAATTATTTAAAACTTTATTAGCAATAATATCAAATTGAGTATCTTTATAATAAAGTTCACCATCAATTAAAACATTATGTTCATCAACAAGTTGTTTTTTATTTATTTTAGTATCACCTTCAAAAGCACTTTCTTTTTTTATTGAATATTCATTTTTTTCATCTTTTATTGGTTTTTCAACAGGTTGTTTAAAAGCAATTTTTGATAAAGCATTTAATGTTGATTTATCATAAAAAACATTTTTTTTTTCAGAAAAAGGATTTTCATTTTTATCATATGGAATATATTCTTCATTATTATCATTTTCTTTAAAATGATGATTTTCAAAATTAAAAGGATCAGCTTTTCTTTTTTTTTGATTTTCAATTTTTTTCTTTTTTTCAATAATTTTATCCATATCACTTTTTTTAGTAATCATTTTATTTTCAGCAATTTCTTCAGCAGCTTTAAAATGAGTTTTAACATGATATTCACTTAAAATTCTTTCAGCTTCTGAATTTAATTCTAAATTCCTTCTCCAAGGTTTATATTCATAATGTTTAGGAACATAATAAACATTACCAGAACCATAAATATTATTTTTTGCTTTTTCTTCTTTTTTATTATCTTCAATTAATGGATTTTGTTTTATTTTATATGCTCTTTTTGATTCATTTCCATTTTCTTCTTCTTCTTCATTAATATTTGATATATTTATATTTTTATTTCCAACTTTTAATAATTCTTGTTTTCGAATTATATCTTTTGGTTTTTCAAATGAATATAATCCTATATTTTTTAATTGTCTTTCTAAAACTCCTTTTTCACTTTCTTTTAAATATCTTCCATTTAATGCATCGTATACTCTTTCTAAATCTGTTCTTGCTGTAAATCTCATTTTTGGTTGGAGTATTAAATCATTTTTCATCATATAATTTAATTTTTCTGCATCTATTCCTAAAGGATTTACTTTTGGATTTGGAATATCAAAATTAAAAACATCTTCTTTTTCTTCTATTGTTTTTGATTTTGAATCTTCTTTATCAGGGATATTATATAAATATCTATTATTTTTTATTGTATCATTTATTCTATCTTGTTCTGTTTTATATCCTTTGAAAATAAACGGTTTTTTATTTCTTCCTCCTTTTAATAATTCTTCTCTAAAAATTATTCCTTTTTCAGATAAGTCTTTTACTTCTATTTTATGATTTGGGAGAGTCATCTATTAAATTTTTAAGTTTTATTATATTTTTTATTTTACGTCAGTTATGAAATTTTTCACTCTATTTTGATAATTATTATATAATATTCCAATATTTCCTATGTAATTATTTTTAATTTAGTTTTTTTATTTACTTTTAAATTTCTTTTTATATAATTCTTGACTACGTGCTAGTTTTTCTTTAATTTTTTGATCTTTTTTTCTTTTTTCTTCAATATAAAGATTATACATATTTATTTAATTAATTTATTAATAAATGTTTTTATAATTTTATAATTTTAATAATATATGTTTTTTTTTAAAAAAAATTTAAATTTAATAGTTTTTAGCTTTATTTAAATAGTAAATGTTAATATTAATTAATATGCTTATAAGTATTTCAATACTATTTAATTTTTCAAATATAAATTTTAATAATATTTATAAGCTAAATTTCAAATTAAATGTCAAAAAAAACATTTATATTTCATTTTAAGGAATTTATTCAATTTTTTTAGGTTCAATCATCAAAAAATTATTAAGTTCAAATATAGAATTATTTTCTTCTTTTTCATTTTCATCAATTGAACTATTTTGTGATAAATTTTCAAATTTGATTTCAAAAGGATTATCTTTTCCATTTCCACAATTAGTATTTTCTAAACAATTATTAAAATGATAAAAATCAATATTATTATTATATAAATCATCTTTCCTTTTTTTTAAATTAAAATTATTATTATTACTTTCACCAAAAGTCGAATCTGATGTTTTTGATATATTATTAATATTAGTATGATCTCTTTTTGTATTATCTTTAACTACATTAAATATTTTTTCATCTATTTTATCATTAATATCATTTTCATTAATTTCATTTAGATCAATATTTTTAATAATAATTTTACTTCCATTACTTTTTACAAAATTATTATTTTCATCTTCATCTTTTGTTTTAATTTTACGTTTTGAAGAAAATTGACAAAGTAAATTAAATAATTTTTCTTTTTGTTCTTTATCTAATTTCCCAATTTGAATATTTGATTTATCCTTATCAAAATCAGTTAATAATTCAAAAAAATATTTAATAGAAAAATTCTCATTTTTATTTAAATTATCTTTAATAATATTATTTTTTCTTAATTTTAAATCATTCTTAATACGCAAAAAAAATTTTTGAGCATGAGAACGTGCTTGAGTTGAAGAACGTGTAATAATAATATTTTGAATTTTTTTCCATTTATTACCATATTCAATTATTCCTTTTAAAAATTTTTTATGTTCATCATCACTCCATCTTCCATTATTAAATTTAGATTTGTATATTTTATTATCATTTTTATTTCGTGATTCTAATGGTTTTTGTTTAATTTGAATTGAAATTTTATTTGGAATTAATGTATTCTCTTGGAAAAAATTACTCATTTAATTTTTTAATATAGAAAACTATTTATTTATGTTTAAATATAAAATTTTAAAAAATAAAAAAATGAAAATCTAAAAAAAATAAAAAAAATAAAAAAAAAAAAAAAATAAATTTTTTATAAATGGAAAAACAAAAAAAACGTTTAGTAATATGTCAAGGTTGTAAAAAAAGAATAACAAATTATGAAGAAACAGGAAGAATGTTAGAAAATGATCAAAAATGTGATAAATGTTCTGGTTATGCTGCTCAGCATCCAAAAGAGCATAATAATCAAACTATGGAACCACCTCCAAGTGAAAATGTTAAAGAAAAATCTGTTGATTATCAACCATTAAGGGCTATTGGTAGACCAAAATAAAATAATATACATATAAAAAAAATTATTTTTATTTATTTTTTAATTTTATTATTAAATATCCATTTCTATATTTTTTTTAAATGAAAAAATGTTTTATTTTTATATATATTTTTTTGTCTATAAAGGATTTTCTTTTAAATATATTTTATTAACTTAAAAAATGTTATATTAAACAAAATATTTAAAAATGGAAATTATAATTTAAAACTAATCGTTAATTTTATTTTATATAAAATAAATAATTAATTAATAAAATTAAAATGAAAAAAGTAAAGTTAACTCAAAAAATAATAAGTCAAAATAATATTCAAAAAATAAAACCAAATAACTTAACTTTAAAAAAAAAACAACCAATGAAAAATAATCAAATATCAAATAATATAGAATTACAATCAAATATCAATAATCAAAATAATCAAAATTCATTAAAAAATCATAAAAAACAAATGGCAGCAATTAGAATAAAATCTTCAAAAGGAAAATATCATTCTCCAATTAAAACAAGTAATCCAAAAATATCATATACTCCAATAAATAATAATATTTTTATGAAAACAAATCCAAGTCAAACAAATACAAAAACAAATTCTCCAAAAAAAAATGTAAAAACAAATAATATAAAAATTATTAATAATAATACTCATAATAATTCACAAAAATCATCAACTAATTATTCAAGTGAAAAAAAAGTAATGGAAAATAAAAAAATTAAATATGAAGATATTGAAGTATTAAATAATGATATTTTTCTTAAAAAAATTTTAGGAATGTTTGTTACTCTTCAACAACCAATTGATAAAAATAGTGATGAATCAATATATAATGAAGAAATGAAAATGCTTTCTGATAAAATTTCTGGAATTATTTTAAATAATAATATTAATAATGAATATATTTTAAATACGAGTAATGAAAATTTAATTAATAAAAATTTAAAATTAATTCAAACTGAAAGTAAAATTAGATATGAAACTTATAAAACTTATTTTACATTTATTTTTGAAATTCTTGAAAAAATAAAATTATTAGCAAAAAAACAATTAGAAGAAGAAAATTATATAAATTATAAAAATGAAAATCCTTTAATTAAAATTAATGAAAATAATCAATATGATTCATTCTTAAATGATAAGTCTAATACTCTCTATAGAATAGGAAATTTAGAAATAAATGGTAATTCAACTAATTCTAATTTTATTTCTTCAATTAATGAAGATTTTTATCAAAAATTTATAAATGGTTCAAAAAGTTTTACTAATAATGAAAATACAATTAGAATGAATGAAGATAATGATAATGATTCTGATGAAAGTATAATTATTAATAATTTTTCAAAAGAAACTAATAGTATAGTAAATAAAAATTCATCATTACCAAAAGAACAAAATAGTAATTTAAATAAAAGTAAAAGTAAAAAAATTTTTTTAGTTCATCCTAATCAAATATTAGAATCAATGGGTATTGCAAAAATTAAACATAGATATTCAAGTAGTTTAAAAATTAATAAAAAAGAACAATTAGATAATACACCTGAAGAAAAAAAAAATGAATTAAAACAATCTGCTGATGATAATAAAAAATCAAAATGTTCTATTTTTTAAATAATTCATTATTTTCCATATGTTAAATAATATATAATATATTTAATTAATATAATATGTTTAGTTATTATAAATAAAATTCATTTATTATAATAAAGTATATTAATTATAATAATATTCAATGAATATTAATGAAATTAAATATTCAAAATATGATAAATAAAATAATTTTAATTAAGATGATTCTAAATATATATATTATATATCACATTATATAAATTATTAAATTAGGATATTTTTAATTTTTTTTGATAACTAATTTGAAAATAATAAATTTAGAAACTTGTTTTCAATAATCATTTGGATATATTTACATAATAATAAAAAATATATTGAATTATATTCATTAAAAAATAATTGAAAAAACTTTTTATTTTAAATTATTAAAAAATTTATAAATTCAAAAAATAAAAACAAAAAATAAATAAATCATATAATATATATGAAAAAATATATAAATTAAATATTTTTAAAATTTAAATATAAACTCATTCAAAATTTAAAAATTAAATTATCAAAAAACATAAAAAATGGAGCCAAAAAATTTAGAAATCCCTGAAAAAAAATTAGAAAATGAAAATTCAATAATAGAAGAATTTCCAGAAAGAACAAAAGAAGAAGTAGAAGATGGATACATAGATGATAGAGGATTTTACACAACACCAAATGGGAGTTTCTGGGATGAAAATGAGACATATTTCAATCACATTGGTTTTGATAAACATGGAGGAAGATATGATGAATATGGAGTATATCAACCTGGTCCAAATTATAATTTTGATTTTAATTGTTATGAAGATGAAATTGATAAGAAAAATAATAAATTTTTTGATGAGATTAATGAAAATACAAAAAAAACTTTAGAAGAATGTTTTGAAAGTAATAATCAATGTGTTGAAGAAATTGATAGAATTCATGAAAAAAATGATGATGATGATGAAGAAAATAATTGTGGATTAAGTGAAGAGGAAATGCAAAAAATTTATAATGAATGTATTGATATTGCTAATCAATTTAATAATGGAAATAATGATAATGAAAATGTAATTAAAAATGTTAATAATGAAAAAAATGAAAATGTTGAAATAAATGAAAAGGAAAATGAAGAAGAAAAAGTTACTTTTATTCCTAATATTTTATTACTTTCTAAGAATAAAGCTGAGGAAAGGAAAAATGAAAATATTAATGAAAATGATATTGAAAATGAAATTATGGAAAAATGAAATTTTAATCATTTGAAAAATTATTTTTCTTTTATAAATATTTATATTTTTTTTTTTGAATAAAAATTAATTTTTTTAGTATAAAAAATAATTTGATTTTATTTAT
>Ga0256407_10004101_pt1 | contig 24776 bp, 22 predicted proteins | sample RumenRJG_04DNA_FD_193489 | JGI IMG/M metagenome (GOLD analysis project Ga0256407, IMG submission 193489) | Bovine rumen microbial communities from Lethbridge, Alberta, Canada - RJG_04 | ecosystem: Host-associated > Mammals > Digestive system > Stomach > Rumen | place: Canada: Alberta... | reverse complement strand
TCTTGTTTGAAGAGGATGCGATCTGTGCTTCGCAGTACCATCTTCTGGTATCGTCGATCATGGTGCACTCACGCTTGATCCTGTGTGCAAGCTCATAGTTGAAGTTGTATTTCTGGAAGCCCCACATAACAACTGACGGGTGGTTCATCGCAGATTCGACATAATCCCTCATGTAAAGGACGGAAGAAGTCGCGATGACATACATGCCGTACTGGTCGCAGAGATTTAAGAAATCGTCTGACAAAGGCATACCGTCAGCGATGACGCCGTTTATGCCGGCACGCTTCATGAGGATAATGTCCTGACGCATGCGGTCCAGAGATACGGCTATACCGTTCTGAGGATCGAATTCATAGTACTTTACGAGATTTAAGTTAACTCTTCTGTCATTGATATTGAGCTTATCCTGAACGATCTCGGTAGTCCTGAAGCCGAATCTCTTTTTCTTGGCGCATATGACCTTTCCTTCAGAATCCATGACCTCGAAAACGATATCGTACTGAACAGGCGTACAGTCTGACCACTGCGCAACGTTAAGCGCTACGAAATCAGTGTTTGCCCTTGTCTCCTTCAATGCATCGACAACGCCTACTACAGGCTCGCTCTGGCCCTTGATGTTGACGAACGGGAGTTTATAAGGATCGTACTCTGCCCGCGCCTCCAAAAGCGATATGCGGACGGAATAAGGGATCATGTAATTCGTGTGGTTTCTTAAGCAGAAATCGACTTTGATCATGAAGTCGCCGTGAGGGACACGTGATACGGATGAACGCGTTGCAAGGGCATCCATTTTCGCGACCTCAGAGATATATGCCGAAGGAACATATTCGAGCTGGATATGAAGGTTCGACAATTCGAGCAGTGAATCCTCAACGATCATTATCGGTCTGAAAAGGCCGGAGAAACCGAAGTTCATCATGTCCAGAATGATATGTCCGTCGTCATCCCTGTCATAGCGGTTAACGATGATCGTGATCTGGTTAACGCCTGCCCTTACAAGGCCGGAGATAAGAAGTCTCTTTCTCGTGAAGACCGCATGAGAGCTGCAGAGGAGCTTGTCATTGACAAACACCTTGAAGCTTCCGCAGATGCCTGACGTCTCAAGGTAAAGAGCCCTGTCGATATCTTCAGGCTTAAATACGACTGTAGTCCTGTAGATACCTACTTCGTCATCGTCGTAACCAACGGACTTTAAGACATACTTATCGCTTATCGTCTCTTCTTTCCTTGCCACATCCTGCGCTACTCTCTCAGGATAGTCATAGATGAGATTCTGAGGCAGACCGAAGCCTTCTGTCTGCCAAGTTGACGGGCAGTTGATAAGCGGCCAGTCAGAATCGTCAAAAGAAGAATTCATTACGCCGAAAGGAACCTCAGACTGACCGTTCGCAAGATAGAACTTCCATGTCTTAAGAGGCTTCATGTAGGGTGATGCGACCTTGCCGAACTCCGGCATTTCGCGCTCGCTAAAGATATAGTCAAAAGATGAATAAGGCAGAAAGCCGTCATTCGAATATGTGAATTCCAAGACAAAGTACCCCCTTCGATAATTGTCCGATAATAGCCTACTGTGATTGTATCATTTAAAATAAAAAACAAAGTTTCAGGAGCGTTACAAAAAAGAAGTAATTCTGTGGTAAAACTACGGCAATTAAAAAGGCGTTGTCACTCCGGTGACAGCGCCTGTTTTAGTACAGTGTAAAGTGAATTTTTTCGTGTCCTTATGACTTTTATACCCGCTGGTTCAGCCTGTTAAGAATTGTTGCTTCAAATGTTGCTTCTGGGCGGACACAAAGAGCAACATTTTCGCGTTTTTCTGAATAGATTGCAGTAATTATATTTAAAACGTTGTTTCTGCTAAAGGTTCACTTTTGTAATTATATCATTCCTGTGTAGACAGAAATGTCGACAGTCCTGGGCATCTTTTGTCTACATATTCGTCGAAAAGCTCGTTTTAGACGTTTTTGTAGACATTCTGAGGTGTTTTTCGTCTACATTTTTATCGACAAGTAAGATTTGCGCGAAAAACGATGATCTCAGCGAGAAAAGGGGGCATTGTTGCTCTCTATGTTGCTCTTTTTGTCCGCTTAGAAGGCAACAAATCCTTAACTGAGAATGAGGCGCACAGCCTGACTCCGGATCAACAAATCCATATCAGTACTGGATTCCGCCTACGTACCACTTGCCCTTTATCTTGACGAAATATACGTGGGCATCCGTCGGGATGACTTCCGGCTCCTTTGATCCGAAATACATCTGCATGTGCTGCTCGACATAGACTTCCATATAAACAACGTCGTCAGAGAATACCGTGATATCCTTGATCTCGCCGTTCTTGATCTCGACTTTTCCGTGCTTGGTATAGAGCTGTCTTGATGAATTTCTCTTGATGTAGCTGAGCTGCTGGCTTCCACTCGGGAAATACTTATCAAGGGCCGTGGCTCCGGCATCCTGTGAGATGTAATTTGCAAAGGTCGAAGCAAACTTGATCGCAAATTCGGAGAGCTCGTCCTTGCCTTTGAAATCCTTTATGAATCCGACGCTGTATGTATCGGTATTCTCATCGTAAACGCATTCACACTCGTGTCCCGTATAATCCTTTGCGGTAACAACAGGCTTAGCGTAAAGACCCGTGATCTGATAATGCGCGGTACCCGGGATCTCGGCATAAGGCTTAACGTACTGGTTGAGTTCTGATTCCTCAACCTCACCTGCCAAATGGGAATCATTGAGTTCCTTGCCGTTTACGAAGATCTTATATGTCGAAGGCGCAGTGATGTCAGCTGTCTCGTTTGCTGCCGTATAGAACTCGAGCTGGCCTTCTTTCCATGCCTTAAAGCCGTAAGGAAGCTCCTTGCTCTTATCCTCTGCAAGGATGATCTTAGCGACCACAAGGCCGTCCGATGTCTTTACGTAGAATTCGGGATCGCTGTCAGTGGAGCTGTCTGCCTCAGCGCATACGAATGTCTTGTCAGATATAAGCGAGGTTACGTATTCCTTGACTGTTGTCTCGTCTTCGAAAACGGTAACTTCAGGCTTTTGGGCCATATTCTCCCAGATATAGTCAACATCGTGAGCGTTGAAATGCGCGGTGACCGCCTCGGCAGTATGGTAAGGCAGGGATGCCTGATACTGTTCTTCGTACTTGGCGGCGAAATCATTGAACCTTAAGAGGAACCAGGCAATAAAGCCTGTTACCAGAACGAGCCAACAGACAAGAAAAATGAGAAAGTAGTTTAACTTCCTGCTCTTCCCATTTTCCGTCGTGTTGTTTTCCTGTTTATTTGCTGAGGACTTCATTTAACCCTCCGCAGGCTTCGCAGCACCCTCGCTGCCCTTCTGGGGCAGGATAATGAATGCTGTAGGCATCTGGCGTGATACTCTGATCGATGAACTTGATACGAGCTCATCATCGTAAAGCCACATTGCGGAAGACATTCCGCCGTCAAGGTTAGCTGCGTTGACCGCACCGTAATCCTGCATGACCTTGATGAGATCTGCCATTGTAGCGCCCATTGAGGATGTCTTTCTTCCTTCGATTACGAGGAGAAGGATCGCGCCGTCTTCTCTCTGGCCGATAGCAGTTCTGGGGTTAAGTCCGCCGCCTGCGCCGCTGTACTTGGCAGCTACGCCGTTTACGATAAGTGCGGGACCGAACGAGACTGCATCTCTGACGCCGATATCAAGAGCCTTCTGAGCTGTCATCCTGCCTACTACAAGTACATTCTCGTTCGTAAGGCCGTAGACATCATATGTGCCGCCCTTGCTGCCCATTCTGAGCTTGCCTTCGGAAATAACGATGCCTTCAGGCCAGCCGCCTATGCCCATACCGTTCTTGTCTTCGTACTGTCCGCCGTTGATACCGCCGACGCCGCCGTACTTATCGATGAGCTGCTTAAGTGTAAGACCTGCACCGTTATGGTTATAGTTGTCGATAGTAGCGACCATGATCCTTGAAGGATCGTAGATTACGAGCATCTTGCCGTGATACATCGGGCCGGATACATCGTGTACTTCGATGCCGTCGCCGTCAGGATCAAGGTCATTTACTGCTGCGGCATTTGCTTCAGACTTCTTTTTCTGCTCAGCTGCCATAGCATTAACGAGTGTCGTATCGGTGATCTCGGAAAATCCCTGAGTCTTATTGCTGTTCAAGATGGCGTCGATCTCTTCGTCAGTAAGGATCATTCTGGCAAGAACGCCGCCTGCAGAAGATTCCATGACAGAAGGAACGAACTGGTTTCTAAGATGAGGGGAAGGTCCCTTCATGATGATGCCGAGGAATGTATAAAAACCGGCAAGCACAAGTACAAGTGTAAGCACTGCCGTGCCCATTACTCTTGCAAGATACTTGCCCGTTACGCGTAAGATCTTTCTGGTAAGGAAGGCATTTCTGGCTTTCCTCTGCTGCTCCAATGATGCAAGCTGCTCTCTTTGAGCGATCCTTCTTGCCACCTGTTCCCTGCCGGCTCTTGCCACAGCAGGCTCAGCTCTCTTAACGGGACGCTGGTCAGGTCTGGAATTATGGGGAACAGAAACTCTTCTGCCCGGATTCTTTACGATCTCTATCGTCGAATCGTCAGGTACTTCTCTATATGTGCTGGGTCTTGATACGACGAAGTCCATTCCGGAGGGAGCAGCTTCTCGTCCGCTTCCTGCCAGCACCTTGGGCCTTGCCGTGATCTCGATCTTGCGCTGCTCTGATATCTCGACCATGCGGTCAACAAGACCCATAGCCTCTTCCTTGGACATGCCCTTCATACGGGCCATAAGAGCCTCTCTTTTCGAAGGCTCCAGACCGGCTACTATCTTGCGAAATTTAGTAAGATTGTCAGTCTCCATAAATACCTCAAATACATGCAAAAACGCATTTCTTTTTGATCAGTTATTTTGGAGTATAGCATAAGCCCTTTATATAACAGGCGCGCGAAAAGATAATGTCAAGAAACTGTAATATGCCCTATATTACAAGCTTTGTAACATTGTTATGCAAATAGCGGAAGTTAGCGGGAAACGCCGACGATCTTCGGTATGAATCCTATTACGAAATGGATCAGGATGCTTCCCCAGACAGACTTGTTCTTCTCATAAAGATAACCTGTCAGAGCACAGAGGATCGCTGCTCCGAACATCATAGGAAGCTCATATCCCATGTGAATGACGAAGAAGAACAGAGCGGTCATCCAGACCGTAAAATGCTTGTTGTATTTCTTGCAGGATGCAGTGATGTTATCCTCGACAACACCCTTTACGAAGATCTCCTGCAATACAGCGCTGATGGGATAGAACCAGCGCATATATGTGCCCAGATATAGTCCGAACCAGGGCTTCTCCGCATAACCCGGAATGAAGACATTCTGTACCATGCGCACGACGATAAGACCGATGATGAGGCCTACGCTGATGATTCCGCTGATTATGAGGTCATTCTTGACTCTCTCTTTGCCGGGATTTAAACACTCGAAATGGATCTTGAATCTGGTGAAGACTGCAAATATCACCGTAAGTATGACAAAGTATCCTTCCATCATTCTGGTAAGGATATAGGCATTATCCTCTACAAGCGGCGCACCGACCACATGAGGAAATATCTTTATGGCGACAACCTGGCAGGCTACTGATACAAGTAAGAACAGCAGAGTTGATAATGCAGGTGTCAGTCTTTTCCTGATCGTCATAAATAATCTCCCTATATGCAAAAGCTCTTCCTTTTGCAATTATATCCGGCAAAAGAAAGAGCTTCTAACGCTTTTTGGTGCTCAGAGACAGAATCGAACTGCCGACACGGGGATTTTCAGTCCCCTGCTCTACCGACTGAGCTATCTGAGCAAGAGTTAGGCCGAACACCTTAAAAGTGTTCGGCCTAAAGTTAATGGCGACGCAGAAGGGGCTCGAACCCTCGACCTCCAGCGTGACAGGCTGGCATTCTAACCAGGCTGAACTACTGCGCCGTACCATTGGTGGAAACTACAGGGCTCGAACCTGTGACCCTCTGCTTGTAAGGCAGATGCTCTCCCAGCTGAGCTAAGCTTCCGTTAGCCACACCTTTATTCAAAGCGCGAATGAATTATAAACCGAATACCAAAGATATGTCAACAACTATTTTCAGGAAAAATCAAAACTATTGAAAATTAAGGCTCAAAGCCTTATATGTTGCCTTCTGTGCGGACACAAAGAGCAACATTTGAGGCAACAATTCTTAACCTACAGCCCATTTGTAACAGCTTATGCGCGCTTTTTCGCCGTTGTGGCCAAAATTATTACTGCCAGTACTATGACCGGAAGGCATCCGAGAAGCCCGAAGCAGTTAGGTCCAAGCACCGACAGATGCTGATTGCCGCTCTTTAACAGGAACATCAAAGGCATTGCGGATGCGTTCATTGATGCGTGCATGAGCGAAGGGATCCAGATGCAGCCTGTCTTCTCATAGAAATGATCGATGAGAATGCCGAAAGCACATAAAGTTATGCAGATCATGACAGGTCCGAGGAACGGCTTTCCGAAATAACCGTCTTCATAGAAATAATTGCCGAGTATTACCAGAGGCCAGTGCCAGATGCCCCAGAGAGCACCTCCGATAAGCCTTCCGGCGACGGGACCGAGCTTCTCTTTAAGGTAGGGATACATGACTCCCCTCCACCCCGCTTCTTCGCCAAGGCTCGGCAGGATCTGCGATATCGGAAGAAATGTCAGGGACATGATAATTACAACGGCAAGAACAACATTAAGATTTATATCCGCATTGGAGAATGCCTCTTTTGTCTCAGAGGGCATCATCGCCAGATAGCCGTCCAGAGACACTCCAAACGCATCTTTGTTGAAAATGAAGAATATTCCTGCTCCGATCCAGCTTAAGATCTGAGGGCCTGCCAGAGCGCCTAAAAGGTATTTAACAGAGAACTTCGGCTTCCATCCTAACTTCTTGAAAGGAAGACGCGCAATAAGGACTGCGATCAAAGGAATGAAGATCGCTATAAATCTGAACAGAAACAGGCAAAGGATGGTATTTCCGCCCTTATATGCCAGACCTGCAATCGTTAAAGGTATGTACGCCGCCAAAAAAGCGACAATCATAAATATTCCGAACTTTTTATTCGTAATCTCATTAGGGTTTATCATGTTGTTTCTCCTTGGGGATCAGATGTCAGCCGTTTGAATTGCCGAGTTTGGAATGCTTCCACTCTGCAAACTTCTTGAAATTCCTGCCGGTAATGATTATTCCGAGGATCAGTGCACCGAACATTATTCCAAGCAGAACACCTTCTGCAAAGGAATAAAGAACTGATTCCGTCTCCGGTCCGAAGAATACTCCAAGAATATAAAGCGCGCCGCATACAGTCGCACAGACGAAGAGTATCTGCATTCTCTTCATAACCTTATTCATGTGATCATCAGTATAATCTGCTGCCTTGAGCATTGTTTCCTTAAGATCCTTATCCATAGTCTCGCTTTTCCTTTCGCCATCGAAGATTTCTCTCAGATCGACGTCGTAAAGATCTGCAAGCTCGACCAGAATGGAGAGATCCGGAAGATTGCTTCCCGTCTCCCATCTTGAGACAGTCCTTCTGGAGACATTCATCTTATCTGCCAGTTCTTCCTGGGTAAGATCCTTCTCCTTGCGAAGTGTCTTAAGAAATTCACCGATCTTCTGCTGATCCATTTCCGTACGCCTCCTTGAGTGATGGCCTGAGTCTATGGTTTTTCGAGCTCGAAAAACAGGACACAAAACGGGCAAACGCCCTGTTCAGGCTAATGAGACACAATTTGTCCCATTCTTATTTTCTGGAATAGTATAGATAGATAAATGCTTCAGTCTCGCTCTCAATGGAAATTATATACACGATATTCTCAGTGGAATTCTCTTTGATCGTAGATCCGAGCACCCACACAAATGACCCTTGTGCAGGATTCGGTTTAATGCCGACATTTGTCAGAACATCAGCCTCATACTGCTTATACTGGTCATAATCGAATATCTGACCCTTACCGCCGTATACATTTGCCAGTGTGATGATGTAACCCGCCGCATCACCGTCTTTGATCTTGAGCTTCGCTTCATAAGCAGCACGCGCATAAAGGAAACCTACCTTATTCATCTTGACGACTTCAAGGTTGTCATCCCGGCTCACATCGTAAAGATTGGTCCTTTGGAGCAAGGCACTGTTCCTGTCATAAATAAACCCGACGATAAGAACGATTACCAAAATGACCGTAACAACTACCAGGATAATGTCTTTCTTACTCTTCATGATCAGTCAACTCCATATAGCTTCTTGCCGTTATCATAGGTTATTTGCGCCGCTTCATCAATAGTAACGCCCTTGATCTCTGCTATCCTGGCACATACGAAGGCCACATGACACGGCTCGTTTATGAGTCCCCTGTTGGGCTCAGGTGTCAGATAAGGGCTGTCTGTCTCGATTACGATCCTGTCCCACGGAGTGTTAAGAGCCACTTCAGGCGTCTTCTTGTTGTTCTTGAAAGTAACCGGTCCGTCAAAACCGATATAGAACCCCATCTTAACAAGCTCCTGCGAAGCCTCTAAAGAGCACGAACAGCAATGGCACACACCGGGAAGGCTCCTAAGTCTCCCCTCTTTGTAAAAGCGCCTTAAGATGTCCAGGCAGTCACCCGTCGCATCCCTCTCGTGAAGGATTATTGGGATATCATATTCATATGCAAGTGCGAGCTGCTTTTCGAAAACATCTCTTTGGACAGATCTCTCGGACAGATCATAGTAATAGTCGAGCCCGATCTCGCCTAACGCCATGATCTTTTGCGTCTTGCGGGCCTCCAGTGCGCTTCTTAAGTACTCTTCGGTATCTTTGGTATACGTTTTCGCTTCATGCGGATGAACGCCTACAGAGGCATACAGAGTGACTTCAGAGAAGCCGTCGTACTTATTTGCCATATCAACTGCGATACGGCTTGTCTCTTCCGAATCAGCAGGGATAAGCACGCTCGTAACACCGGAAGCCCTGCACCTTTGCAGGATGTCTTCCGTTGTCACGTTATTTGCGTCAAATTTTCTGTCGTAGATATGCGCGTGAGTGTCAAAGAACTTGGCGCTGCCGCTGTAGTAAACGGGATCTCTCACGGTCTTTTACGAAATATCGGAACCCGGCAGTACGGAGTCATCGAACTCGACAACGCGGTAACCGTCACCGTACTTAACGGAGAGGATCATGCCGTTGCTCTCAAGGCCCATCATCTTTCTGGGCTCCAAGTTAACGATCATCGCAAGTGTCTTACCGATAAGGTCTTCAGGCTTGTAGTACTTGGCGATGCCTGAGAGCACCTGTCTCTCGCCGAATCCGTCATCGACCTTGAACTTTAAGAGCTTGTCGGACTTCTCGACCTTCTCGCATGAGAGGACCTTAACGGCTCTCAAGTCCAGAGCAGCGAAGTTATCGAACTTCGTAAGAGGCTTTAAGGGCTCTAAGTCCTTACCCTTCTCTTCTTCAGCAGGGAAAAGCTTGTTAAGCTCCTCGATCTCCTTATCGATATCGATCCTCGGGAAGAGAACGTCGCCCTTCTTAACTGTTACGTCAGCAGCAAGAGCATGTCTTACCTTTGTGGAATCCCATGTGGTGTTGGACTCGTCAGCACCGATCTGCTCAAAGATCTTAGGTGATGTATGAGGCATTACGGGTTCTAAGAGGATAGCAACACGTCTTATCGCATCGAGCAGGTTGTAAAGGACTGCAGCAAGTCTCGGCTTGGCAGTCTCATCCTTTGCAAGCTTCCAGGGCTCATTCTCATCGATATACTTGTTAGCTCTTGCAATGACACTGAAGATCTTTGCAAGGCCTTCGGAGAAACGCATTGTCTCAAATGTATCGGATACAAAATCCGGGAGTGCATCTAACTGCTCGAGCAGATCGTTGTCTGCGTCCGTGAATTCCTTTTCTACAGGAAGCGTGCCGTCAAAATACTTGATGGCCATTGCAACCGTTCTCGAAACAAGGTTGCCCAGGTCGTTTGCGAGGTCAGAGTTGATCCTTGCAAACATCTGCTCATTCGAATAAGGACAGTCAGAACCGAATACCATCTCTCTTAAAAGGTGATATCTCAGAGCATCAACGCCGTATCTCTCGCAAAGCACGAAAGGATCGATAACGTTGCCCTTTGACTTACTCATCTTGCCGCCGTCAAATGTGATCCAGCCGTGGCCGTAAACCTTCTTAGGAAGGGGCTCACCCAATGCCATGAGGAATGCAGGCCAGATGAGCGAGTGGAATCTTACGATCTCCTTAGCCATTACGTGAGCATCTGCAGGCCAGTACTTCTCGTAATCATTGTAAGTATCGTTCATGAAGCCCAAAAGCGAGATATAGTTCGTAAGTGCGTCCATCCATACATAGACGTAGTGGCCTTCGTCGATCGTAACCGGGATGCCCCACTTAACGCTCGTTCTTGATACGCAGAGGTCCTGGAGCCCCGGCTCGATGAAGTTGTTGATCATCTCATTAACTCTGGACTTAGGCTCAAGGAAATTCTTCTCAGGATCCAGGAGGAGTTCTTTAAGCCTGGGACCGAACTCGGAAAGCTTGAAGAAATAAGCCTCCTCGGAAGCCTCTGTTACTTCTCTTCCGCAGTCAGGACACTTGCCGTCAACGAGCTGGCTCTCTGTCCAGAAAGACTCGCAAGGTGTGCAGTATTTACCTCTGTACTCTCCCTTATAGATGTAACCGTCGTTATAGAGCTTTTCGAACATGTTCTGAACGGTCTTGATATGGTAATCGTCAGTAGTTCTGACGAATCTGTCGTACTTGATGCCTAATGTGGACCAGAGTTTCTTGAAGTTTGCAACGATCTCGTCAACATAAGCCTTAGGAGTAATACCCATCTCCTGAGCCTTCTTCTCGATCTTCTGACCGTGCTCGTCTGTACCTGTGGAGAACATTACATCATAGCCCTGCATTCGCTTCATTCTCGCGATAGCATCGCATGCGAGAGTCGAATAGCAATGTCCGATATGCGGATTGCCCGACGGATAATAGATCGGTGTCGTGATGTAGAATGTCTTCTTTTCTGCCATGATGTTCCTCCTCGCGCGTATATATAATTAGTCTGCGCGTAATTAAAAGATTATAGTTATTTATCCCGATGTTTTCAAGAAGCAGGGATTTTATCCGTGCAGAAGCCAGCATCCGGGCATCAGAATCGCCCGGGCAGCGTTCATCGAAAATACCGCCGCTTAACGATCAGAGCTCACTTGCGGTCTTATAGGCTTCCTTCTTGTTCATGCCGGTATATTCGGATACTACGGCGGCGATGTCTTTTGAAGACATGCCCTTCTCCTTCAGCATAGCAATAAGCGCCGTGCCGTCACCTGCTGCCATTGTCTTCTGCTCAAGGGGCTCTAAGCAGATGCAGAATTCACCTCTGGGCTCATTCGAGCCATAATAAGCGACTGCCTCAGACACAGTCATACGGAGGACTTCCTCATATTTTTTGGTAAGTTCGCGGCACAAAGAGATCCTGCAGGAACCAAAACCACTCTCAACCAGCTCATCAAGGAGCTTCTTTAAACGGTGCGGAGCCTCGTAAAGAACGATCGTCTCCCCTATCAAGGTCAGAGCCTTCAATCGCTCACGCCTCTTTGAGCCCTCCGAAGGCAGGAAGCCTTCAAAGTGGAAATATCTTGTATCAAGGCCCGAAATGCTCAAAGCCGCTGTAACAGCGGACGGTCCCGGGATCACGCTCACCTCAATGCCGTTTGAAGCTGCAAGTGACGCAAGATCTGCACCGGGGTCGCTTATCGCAGGCATTCCGGCATCGGACACCTGTGCAACAGTAAGACCCTGCTTAAGAAGATCGAGGATCCCGTTGCCGCTTGCGGCCTTGTTGTGCTCGTGGTAAGCGATCAGGCGCTTGCCCGTGATACCGAGCTGGGATAAAAGGATCCCGGTGACTCTTGTATCCTCACATGCAATAACATCAGCGCCCTTTAGCACTTCGCATGCTCTGGGCGACATATCATCGATATTTCCGATGGGTGTTCCGACTAGATAAAGCAATCTGAGTGTTCCTCCTCATATATGTGTGCTGCTCTCGCGGTGAGAGCAGAAGAACCTTCTTCGTTAATGAACAAAGGGGCCGGCGCCTTGAATTCGGCATTCGGCGCGCCCTTCTTTCCTGCGATCAGGGCCAGAAACGCATCCTTGGAAGCATTTGAGTGGACTGTAAGCAGTCTTACAGGCGTGATCTTGTATTTCGAATACAGCGAAAAGACTTCCGGCACCCTGTCCGGGCTTATGCACATGACTGCGTAACCTCCGCTCGTGCGTGTTCTCAAAGACTGCACGCGCACAAAGTCTTCCATAGCGCCGCAGTCAGCAAAGCGGGCCGTCTTCTCGTGCTCAGACTTAGCCGAAGCATCGGTAACAGAGCCCTTAGTTCCATCGTAAAAAGGCGGATTCATGAAGACAACGTCGTAGGCCTTATCCTTTACAGATGAAGGAAGATCGCGCAGGTCGCAATTATATGCGGTGATACGTTCTGACAGTTTATTGAGCTTAATGTTCTCACAGAAAACTTTGTAAGCAAGCTCATTGATCTCAACGCCGTCAATATGTGCATTCTTGCAGCGGGCTGAAGCGAGCAGAGACACTCCTCCCGTACCACTTCCCAGTTCGAGCATTTCGCATGGCTTCCCGCGGCGCACAAAGCAGGAAGCAAACCATGCCAAGAGAACGCTTGCAGTATCAAGCTTATAGCAGTCCTTGTGCTGCAGGAGCAGCAAACCGTCGCGCCCTAAGTCTTCAGGCACGATATCACAGCCTCCGATATTAACAACTAAAGGATCAGACAATTATCCTTACCGCCAATCTTAAACGTTACAGCTATTATACAATTATTTGGCAAGAACGCTGTCACCACGCGATTCAACGATCAAATTGCGCAGTTGTTTGAAATCAGCCTCGATCTTCTTATTGTTTACCCGGTAAGGGTAAGCCTCAGCGAGAAGCTTATTTCTCTCTTTATCCCTTTTGATACTGAAATCCCTGCCGTGGAAAGCAACATCCATCACGGCTGTACCGGCGTCAAAAGCTTTGACCTCGAGTTCATTCTCATTGATCTTTTGCATGTTTCTCTTGTACTCTTCGCAATAGCCGACCATCTTTTCGACGTTCTCGAAAAAAGGCACGTTATGTACAGATGCATGCTGTTTTGCCTCTCCCAGGCGTCTCCTGACTGCTTTATAGCTTGATACGTCAACATCATCAGTAAGATCGATATCACTGATCTTAGTCCATCCACCCTCGCAGAGGACGCGTCCGAGGAGCGCTTCAAAATCAGAAGGATGTACCATAAGGATACTGCTGAATCTCTGGTTGGCATCATCGTAAAAACCTGTATTGAGCGAATTCAGAGCCTTTTCCATAGGAATGCCGAAGAACAGCGAGATGCCGTATGCAACACCACAGTGGTCACACTGATAGACACGCTTATCTTTATTCAAAGTCAGTCTGGCAGCACACTTCGAACAAATAACGATCTCGGAAGGATCTATATTACTGTAATCGATTTGCGGTTCCTTCAAAGAAGCACTCTCTTGATCTTGGATCTTGCGTTTCTTTTCCGCAGTCGGATAAAGAGTTCTCATCTTACGGTATACTTCATCGTATTTATAAATTCTCTCTTTTATCCTGCCGGTAAAAGAACTTGTAATATCATCAACAGGTTTAAAATCCCGGTCATGTATTTTATCCGCAATGACCATGAAAACAATGATGATAGCAACGACTGCGAGCGAAACCAGAAACGGTGCAAGCAATGACTTTTCATCGTCAAATTTCCAGTTCATCCCGAGCATTACCAGGAGCATGACGGCAATACCCACCCATGCAAGGATCACGGGAACCGTACTGCTTCTGTTTATAGTTCTCTTAGTCTTATAATCCTCAACGAGCTTATCGTTTACCTTACGTCCGATCTGTTCAGATGACAGTTCGGATTCCTCTTTCCGGAGCCTGGCCACATCCTCTTTGACAGAGACAAGTTCATACATCTTTCCGAAGTATAAAGATCCATTCTTCTCAGTATTTCTCTTTGCTTTCAGGATCGATTTTCTGACATTAACAACATCATATTCAGGAAGGAGATCGGGGAATTCCAGCCTGTCTTCAGAAGTGACCTTAAGATCACAAAGAACAACTCCCAGATTCGCTTCAAAGTTTTTGGGGTCATATTTCAAAATGGCTTTGTATTTCTCCCTGGCCGCATCGAAAGATTCGTTCTTAAGCAAGGATCTGGCCTGCTCCATTACTTCATCGCCATGGAAATCCAGCACATCAAACGCCGTCCCGCAGAACGGACATTCAAAAAACTCCTGATCAGAATCGAAGTTCAGGACGCCTGCACATTTGGAACATGTGTAACTCTTCAGTACTGCCATTTCTTATCCTCACTGCCGCAGGATCTCAGTTCTTTATAATCACTTAAGATCTTTTCCTTTAGTTCTTCAAATTCAGTCTTGAGATTCTGCTTCCTGAGGAGCTCCTCGCGCCTCCACATTATGTAATCAGACTCATTTTCAGGGTGGACATCAATACCATCTTTGCTGTCTTGGCCTGACTTTTTAAACCGGGAGATCTTCTCAAGCTCTTCGTTAAAAGTATCAACAGCCTGCGAAGCTTTCTGATAATCAATAAGGAGACTGATCAGTCTGCTCATATTCTCCATAAAAGGTCTGTCTTCTTCAGCAGAATGAGCAACCGCATCAGCTATGCGGGCTTTTATACTATTCATGCGAACATCCTGGAAGGCCTGTTCCGTCAGGATTATATCGCTGATCTTCTTCCAGCGTCCGGCCAAAAGCGTCCTGCCGAGGAGCGCATCAAAATTATGGGGATCCTGCATAAGCATGTAAGACAATCTCTGATCGGCTTCTGCAAAATCGTTATCCTTAAGCGCATTCGCGATCTTCTCGTAAGGATCTCCGAAAAACAGCGACGTGCCGTATGCAACTCCGCAGGACCTGCACTCATAAAGTCTTTTCTCTTTGTCCAGGGTCAAAAGGCCGCCGCACTTATTGCATATGACGTTCTTCTCGATATCGATGAAAGGATCTGCTTCGGGAGCATCATTTTTCACGGCCGGAGCGGGCTTTTCATAAGCCTTGGGATCAGGAACGATCTTCTTGATCTTGTAATATGTATTCATGTACTCATCTCTGAGATTTCTCATTTTGACGATGTCAGCATTATCTTTGAACGACTGATCCGCCATCTCACGGTCAAGGCGCTTTGCGGCTCTTTTTTTCCTGATAAAAAAATATTGCTTCAACCCGACACTTAAAAGGATGAGACCTGCAAAGATAAGAATGTTTACCCACGCCAGGTCAAAAGCGATCAGAAAGAGAACAACAAACGGCAGTATCCTGGAAGCAATAAACCATAGCGACTTCTTATAACTGTCGAAAAAAGCTGCCTCCTTCTCTTCGATGGTCAAGATATCATAACCCATATTCCTGAAATGCTTGTTCTGGGCTTTTGTAACCTCATCAGCGTCATCACGTGTCCTGTTATATTCATCAGCAAGCTCAAACAGCCTGATGAGCAGATCGAAATATTCCGTTTCTTCGGGAAGTGCTTCCTTCGCATTCTTTGTCGTCTGAATCGCTTCTTTGAGTCTTGCATTTTCGAGGTATTCGAGTCTGCATACTCTGCCTACTGAAGGCAAATGACATTCAGCAAGGATCAATCCCAGAAGCGCTTCAAAGTCTCTGGGATTTCTTCTCAGGATCGCCTGATACTTATCTTTTGCAGTAAGATAGTTTCCTCTGTTCAAGGCCATCTTGCCCTGTTTTATCAGATCTCCCCTGTGGAAATCCGTAAAAGCAAACTCGCCGCCGCAGAAAGGACAGCCAAAGACTTCCTGACCCTCATCAAAGTTCAGGACACCCCCACACTTAACGCAGGAATAACTCTTAAGTAATGCCATTTTTGATCAACCCTTGTTCCCTTATAAAGCCTGCATACGGCAGGCAACAATAAACCACCAAATTGATTATACAAATATTTAAATCAAAGTGGTATATTTTCGGGATCAAAAACGGCCTGATATAAGGACTATTTCTTCAACCTGTTGAGCGCTTCCTGCATCTTCTTGTTCTCGGCGTTTTCTTCAAGCCTCATAAGGAATGCACTGACCGCAGCGCAAACTGCAAATGAAACGATGAATCCGATCCAGGCAGCCGGATCGTTTAACGGGAACCATCCGAAAACAGAAGCAAATACCGTTATGGCGACAAGTATGGTTGCAAAGAACAGGATATTTCTGACTATGAGCGCCATATTCTTGATCACGACGTCTGTGAGGAAGATGCTCTGCGCTGCTGTTACGATCAATGTCAGCAGGAGAAGCTCCAGTAACGTGGCTGTCGAAAGGCCTGTCTTGCCTAGTGAGAATAAAGTCGATACGCTTCCGGCATTATCTCCGATGATGAGATTTATGACCACGAAGATAATAATCATTACTCCGTAGATCGAAAACATCTGGCTTATATAATTAAATATTGTTTTTCTGTCTTCCATTATCTTAACCCCAGCTTTCTTCTGAGCTCATCAGAATACATGCGCGATACAACGATCTGCTCGCCGTTCTGCAGAGTAACCCTTATCTTGCGGTTAACGTCAGTCTTAAGGCTCTTGATCTTCCTAAGGTTCACGATGCTCTGCTTGCTTATGCGAAGAAAATCACGCTCTATTAGCTGCTGCTCCAGTTCATAGAGCTTTAATTCTGATTCGTAAGTATCGGTATTTGTGTATACGAAAGTCTTCCTGTCTACCGCCTCGACATACAAGATCTTATCCGTGTCAAGAAGCACGGTCTCATTATCCTTCCGCACTGCGATCTGCATGTCGATCATGCGCATCATTGCGACCATCCTCTCGATGTCGTTATTAAGATGCGGTGCACGGATGATGACTTCTATATCGTCATATTTACCGTCTATATCAAGATTGATCTTCATCATTCAAGTCCTTTTTTCCTGAAAGCCGCGAAAAAGAGCACGACCGCCAGCACTGCATTAACCACAAGGATCAATATGCTCTCCGTCTTAATTTCCTCAAAAGACATCTGGTTCATCAGGACTCTGAGCTGCTGCGTATAAAAGACCCTTGCGACCTTCTCTATTTTATCATTGAACATAGCGAGCATGGGCGAAAAAGAGAAGACCATCATGACAGGCACAAAGAGCGATGTCGCAGACATCTGGTTTGATGCAAAGACTCCGATGCACGCACCGATAACGACAGAGATCACTAATCCTGCTGCCATAATGCCAAGGTAGAAAGGAATATCTGATGCAGGAAGCCCTGTTGACATTATCCCTGCGCCCGCCATGCAGAGCGTCCAGACATAAAGTCCGACACCTAGAAGATATTCCCACGGCTTGACGTTTGCCATCATGAGAACTCTGAGCGTGTTCTTCTCCTTCTCTTCCGAGATTATCGCTGCAGCCGATGTGATCGGAGCCATTCCGAGAAACATTACAGAGAACAGTTTGGTAAAGAACAGTTCCGGCATGTCAGGGATCTTGACCGCATTTTCCATCAGGAGAGTCATCGCGGGAAACATTATAAACTGGATAAGGACAGTCTTGTTCTTCAGCGTGTCCTTTAACTGCTTTTTAAATATTACTCCGGCATTACGCATATCTGATCTCCTCTTCTGCTTCAAGTTTTCTTCCGGTAAGTTCGATGAACACGGTCTCAAGTGTCGGTTCAGACGAATGTATCGTCTCAATTCTTCCCTGCTCTATGAGCCTGCCGATCTCGCCTGCCGATTCCGCATCATGCGCGAAAGAGACGTCTCCGCCGGTCTTTAGATGGATATTTATCTTCTTCTGGTGGTTATATCTTCTGCAGATCTCAGAAGGCTGCCCTCTTTCAACGATCTTTCCTTCATTCAGGAGCGCGACCTCATCACAAAGCACTGTCGCTTCCTCCATATTGTGTGTCGTAAGGAAGACCGTGCAGCCTGCATCCCTGCGTGCTTTTATGAGCCTGTGAATGTACTTCATCGTCATCGGGTCCAAGCCGCTCGTTGGTTCATCAAGGAATAAGATCTTCGGTTCAATGAGAAATACTCGCGCAAGCTTTAGTCTCGCGAGCATGCCTTTCGAGAGCTTTGCCGCAGGCTTTTTTGCACTGTCAGCAAGGCCGACTTCTTCAAGCGCTTTTCCAATGCCTGAATAAGGGATGCCGTAGATATCACAGAAGACCTTAAGGTTATCTGCAACTGACAGTCTGTCGTAAACACCGTGATCGTCCATCATGATACCGATCTGCTTTTTGTCATCACCTGTCAGATCTTTTACGTTCTTTCCGAAAACATGAACTTCGCCTGAGTCTGCACCCAGCTGTCCCGTAATTATCTTTATGAGTGTCGTCTTGCCGGCGCCTGAAGGTCCGAGCAGTCCGAAGACCGTGCCGGACTTTATATCCAGATCGATCCCGGAAAGGACCGTCTTGCCGGCAAAACTCTTAAATATGCCTTTAGATGTGATCATGAAATGCCTCCTTTTTTTCCTTTGCCGTCTCGAAAATAGCAAAGTTCAAAAGGGCATTCAACGGCTTACAACATGAGTTGCCAAATGCGCGTCATGAGTTGCCAAAAAGCTTATATTTCAGATAAATTCAGGATCTGTGAATTCCACGCCGTTTTCCAGCAATTCCTCAATGAAGATCTTATAGTAACCCGGGACAAGCTCTTCCGTCTCATCATGTGCATGAAGAAGGAGAATGTGGGAGCTGTTGTCTTTAAGGAGCACTGCGCCGTCCTCCGGATCCTTGTCGTGGATCCTCTTCATTACATCTTCCAGACCGAATCCGCTTCCGGGCCTGATGCAGTATTCCGCAAAATCGAATGTCCAGAACGTATCGATGTCCTTATCAAATCCGCGCTCACTCCACCAGGGATATCCGAGTTCCGTATCCTTAACCTTGTCAAAACCGTTGTCCTTAAGAAAAGCCTGCAAAAGCTCCTTATTATCTCCGCCCTTGTCACCGTACGGGAAACGGAACGGCCTGAAGCGTCTTTCGACCCCTGCCTGCTCATAGAAACGGTCAAGAACCTCTTCGTTCTTTAATATCTCTTTCTTAGCCTCTTCGAAGCTTATCTCAGAGAAATGCGGATGAGAATAACTGTGGTTGCCCACGATCATCCCGTGCTTTAACGCATAGACCAGCTCGTCCGGGTGGTTCTCGGCCCACTGTCCAACCATGAACATAATGACTTTGATGTTCTTACTGCAAAGATAATCAACAATTGCCGGTGTGTTCTCAGATGAAACGTCATCTATCGTAAGTAATGCTCTGATCATTTTCTCTCCCGTTGTAAGATCACATCTGGTGCCTTACGGTCTTATATTCATCACCGTCCTTATAGAACGGGCATTCTTTTGTAGGACGGCTCGAAAATCTTATGACCTCATCTTCATCAAGATCAAGATCGCAGACAGCTTCGCCTGTCTCTTCGTCTATGTATGCATACTGGCATGTCTCACAGCTCGCCATAAAAACCTCTTCTTAATCGTCACTCTCACTGCTCGGCAGGAATTCCATCACGTCATCGCTGGGCGAGAATTCGGTCACGCCGTCATCTTCGGAATTCAATTCAGATTTGGGTATGACTGAACGGATAACTGCCGTAACAACTTCATATTCTTCCATCAGCATATCGTGCTCAGTCTTTATCGTCCCGCTGTCAACGGCATTTGCGGCTGCTTCGAGCTTGGCAGCACGGAGGGACAGAGCCGATGCACCGATCATCTTTGATGAGCTCTTAAGCGCATGAACATAGATGGAATAGTCATGCCAGTTCTCGTTCTCGTAGCTCTTCTGCAGGTTGTGCGACTTTTCGAACTCACCGTATGCATATTCAGCAAGAAGCGATCGGTACAGAGCCTCATCATCCTGGCAGTACTTAAGGCCGGCCTTAGGCTCGATACCGACAGAACGAAGGATCGTAAATGCATCCTCTGACGTGCCCTCTTCGATCGTGGACATCACGGGCTCATCCTTGACTCTCTCGACCTTATCATCAGGCAGGTACTTCATTATCATCTTCTCAAGCGCATAATTGTCGATAGGCTTGGTAAGATAATCGGAGAAGCCCTCAGAAAGGTATCTTTCTTTCGCACCTATAACGGCATCGGCCGTAAGGCAGATCACAGGGACGTCATTACTTAAGCTGTTCTCATCATCGCGGATCTTGTGGAACGCTTCGGTTCCGTCCATCTCAGGCATGCGCTGATCCATGAAGATTATGTCATACCTGGTCTTAGCGGCCATATTGACGGCATCCGCACCGGATGTGGCGGTATCGATCTTCATCCTGGTATTCTTCAGGAGATTGACTGCAACAGTAAGATTGATCCTCGTGTCGTCGACGATAAGGATAGTAGCCTCAGGCGCCCTGAAAGACTCCTTATACGGCCTGTCGCCCGGCAGATGCTCCTTGAGGCGCGCCTGGAAATCACCGATAGGTTCTTCAGAAGCAACGGTCTGAGGGATCGTAACGGTAAAGATGGAACCCTTTCCGTATTCACTCTCGACTTCGATGGTACCGTTCATGAGATCGATAAGGCTCTTGGTGATCGCTAATCCTAAGCCGGTGCCTTCGATAGTGTTGTTGCGCTCCATTTCGAGCCTTTCGAACTTCTTGAAAAGCATATCCCTGTCTTCAGGCTTGATTCCGATTCCGGTATCCCAGACGGTGATGACAAGGTTGATCTTCCCATCTTCTGTCTTCTTGCCGCGGATCTTAAGGCTGACAGAACCCTTATCCGTAAACTTGACGGCATTATTCAGAAGGTTCGTGAATATCTGACGGATCCTCACCTCATCTCCTGACAGCTCATCAGGGATAGAAGGATCGACTTCGACGGTAAACTTAAGGCCCTTATCCTGCGCCTTAAAAAGGATCATGTTGTTGATATCGTTAATGAGCGAGCTTAACTGGTAAGGCGCTTCCAGAAGGTCCATGCGCCCGGCTTCGATCTTGGAGAAATCGAGGATATCGTTAACGATGGCAAGAAGGTTATGTCCGGCCTTCTTAACATCGCCTGCGTAAACGCTGATGTTCTCCAGGGAATCCTTCACGAGCAGAGGATCGCTTGCCGCAAGATCCATCGCCCTGTGATTCTCACGGATTATCATCTCATTCATGCCCAATACGGCATTGATGGGTGTCCTGATCTCATGGGACATGTTCGCCAGGAAGTCGCTCTTCGCATTATTGGCGCTCTCTGCCCTTACCTTCTCCTCCAAAAGCTCACCCTGAGCCTTAACATACGGTCTTACGGTAAGAAGCGCCAGGACGGCACCGACCATGAGCGAAATAACAAGGATTATCACATACCCGATCACCGTGGATCTGGTCTGAGCCGAGAGCTGGTCTTCAAACCAGCTTACGGAGAAGTCGACTGCGATAATGCCGGACACGTTGCCCTGCGCGTCAAATACAGGGCTGTACGCACTGTAGAACTCTCCCCACTTATCCGTATAAGGGGTCTCGTCCACGGCAGCTCTGCCCTTTGCGGCACTTGAAAGCGCTACGGTGTGTTCGACACTATCGCCGTAGCTGGCAGGATCTACAAGGTCTAAGTCCATCGTGAAGATAAAGCTGTCAGGACCGGCTTCCTTGATACAGTAAACATATTCAAGCTCTACATTGTCCCTGAAGACCGCAAGAGTGTTATAGATCTTGTTGTAATTGTCATCGCCTATGGCATCTTCCGTGAGATACTTCATGTCTTCGCCGCTGACAGAACCTGCAGCACAGTTGGCGATGTCGAGCATACGCTGCTGGATGGCCTTGCGGATACCTACTCTGGATCTGTAGATCGAGACTGCGCAGAAAAAGATACTGGAGATGAGCAGAATGAACTCTACCATAAGAATGATCTTGGTAGACAGACTGTGCTTTGATAACACGGTGCATTCCCCTCCGTTTCTGCGATTTTATAACTGAATTATACTATCTAATAAGATACAGTAAAATCAATGATTTATGAGGTTTGAATCCCACGGTTCCGGGTGCCGGAAATGTTGCTTTCTGTGTCCGCCGAGAAGGCAACAAATAAGGCAACATTGGCATTGTTGCCTCTAATGTTGCTCTTTTTGTCCGCCCGGAAGGCAACAAACCCTTAACAGTGTGGTCCGCCTCCACCGTGTTGCAACGCTCCCAGACAAACACAAAAAAAGAGGTCACCCCTAAGGATGACCTCCGTAATCTGCTTTTCGATTATAACTTACGATTAGCCTTCAGCGATAGCGCCTGTAGGGCAGGAAGCTTCGCAAGCACCGCAGGATACGCAAACATCGGGATCGATGTTGTACTGTGTATCGCCCTGGGAAATAGCTCCAACGGGGCAGCCGTCAGCGCAAGTACCGCAAGATACGCAAGCGTCAGAAATTACATATGCCATAAATAATATCCTCCTATTCAGATAATGAGATGATTATTCCATAAAACCCAAAATACAACAAGTATAAGAAAGGGTGTTTGTCAAAAAACACCCTTTTCTGCCACTTTTTATTACCTTAAAAATCGACATCGGTCGGAAACCTTAACCTTCGTCACCGTCCATGTCGCTGTATGCTCCGTTCATGTCGGGATAATCGTTGAAATCATTCTTATTGGAGTTATGTCTGACCATATCGCCGTTCAGATCCTCAAGATCAGCCCATGAGAACTTCTCGATCTCAGTCTCGCTCTCGGATATGAACTTGATGTTCAGTGTCTCTTCAATGTAGTTAACGTCAGTGACCTGTCCCATTCCGCGGGGTGTCCTGACTCTGGCACCGGGCTCGGGAAGTCTTCTGTGTGCATCGTCATAAGCTTCCTTCTCAAACTGGAGGCAGCACATGAGCCTTCCGCAGGCACCGTTGAGCTTGCCGGGGTTAAGAGATAAGCCCTGCGATCTTGCAAGCTTCAAGTTGACGGGCGCAAAACGGTTAAGGAACGAGCAGCAGCAGAGCTCTCTTCCGCACATGCCGATTCCGCCTACAAGCTTTGCCTGGTCTCTCGAACCGATCTGACGGAGCTCGATCCTGGTGCGGAATGTGTAAGCCAGATCCTTTACGAGCTCTCTGAAGTCTACTCTGCCGTCAGCCGTGAAATAGAATGTCAGCTTCTTCATGTCGAAGGTATATTCACAGTCGACAAGGTTCATCTCTATAGAGCGTGCGGCTATGAGCTCCTTGCATTTGAAGAATGCGTCCTTCTCTTTGGCGCAGATATCGTAATACTTCTCGAGTTCCTTCTCGCTTGCAATACGCTTGATATAAGGGATATCTTCGGCCGTCTCCTCGGCATAGGGTTCCTGTGCTACAAAAGCGATCTCTTCGCCTGTCTCGAGTTCCACCATGACCGCGTCGCCCAGTGCGAGCGAATAGCCGTCACAGCGGAATCTCAGCGTGACGCCGGCATCTCTTGTTCTTAAGTTTACGATCTTCATTTTTTAAGCTCCTCATGTATTCGAAGAAGCATGGCGGATGCGGAGGAATCGAAATTCGAATTGACCTCCAGAGCCCTTAAGAAGGTATTGACCGCCTCAGTGCATCTTCCAAGTTTAAGTGTTGTTATATGTTTGTTCGAGGCAACGAAATTCTCTATTGCCTCCCTGTCTGCTTCGTTATTGATCTTGCGGCAATCAGGATAATTGATAAGCCTTGCGACATCGTCAAGGAATAAAAGGATCGCAGAAGCTGCGATCTTCGCATCATCCTTGAAGCCTGTTAGGACGTCAACATAGTCTTCGAGCACATCGATATATGACGCCGTTGGCATACCGATCATTATGCTGTTGATCTCGTGCCTGATGCTTACGCCTGAGTCCTCCCTGGCAAGGCTTATGGCCTTCCCCGGTATCCTGCCGCTGTTATATACGGCCGCCTTGACCTTGGAATCCTTAAGATCAGGGCAGTTGGTCTTTACTATCTGTTCCAGTTCCTCCTCGGAATACGGATCTAACTTTATCTCCGTTACTCTGGACATGACCGTATCAAGAACAGCATCGGTATTCGAACTTGTAAGGATGAATACCACGTCTTTCTTGGGTTCCTCGAGCGATTTAAGAAGAGCGTTCTGGCTCTCTACGCCCAGATAATCGAAATCTATTATGAATGTCTTAGTCCTTGCAAACTGCGGCTTTAAGTAAGATTCCGCAACGACATTGTCCTTAATGAAATCAACTTTTACATTCTTGGTATCCGCGGGCTCATAGACTCTGGTGATGTCAGGTGTCGTGAAGTTGTCGAAATACCTGCAGTTGGAACATACTCCGCAGGCGCCGTCCGGGCCTGCATCAGAGCACATAAGAGCCTTTGCGAATTCTTCTGCGATGAGCCTTTTACCCATACCGGCAGGACCTGAGAGCATGTATGCTCCGCTGCCTCTTCTCTGAGCTTCGGCAGCTAATCTGAGCTTTATCTGCTTCTGTCCTGTGATATTCGAAAAAGCCATCAGATCTTCCCTTCCAACGATCCCTTCACCACTTCAAAGATCTCATCTATTCCCCTGGAAGCATCGATCGTGATCACACGGCCTTCGGAAGACTTTGCAAGCTCGAGATAGCCCCGTCTTACATCTTCCTGGAACTTGAGTCCCGCAAGCTCGATCCTGTCGGATGCTTCGCCTCTCTTGCCTCTTCTCTCCAATGCTTCTTCGGCACTGATATCAAAGAAGAAAGTGACATCGGGCTTAAGACCGCCTGTGGCAGCCATGTTAAGGCCTGCTACAAAGTCCATGCCCAT
>Ga0256407_10004099_pt1 | contig 24778 bp, 18 predicted proteins | sample RumenRJG_04DNA_FD_193489 | JGI IMG/M metagenome (GOLD analysis project Ga0256407, IMG submission 193489) | Bovine rumen microbial communities from Lethbridge, Alberta, Canada - RJG_04 | ecosystem: Host-associated > Mammals > Digestive system > Stomach > Rumen | place: Canada: Alberta... | reverse complement strand
ATCACTGCTTCCTACATTTAACAGCTACGCAGAAAACAAGGGCTCGATAGCAGTTATGTGGTCAACATCTGTTGACAGCGCATCAAGCTGGATCTCGGGCGAGGGTACATTCTGCACGATCACCGGTAAGGTTGCAGCAAATGCAAGCGACGGTACAGTAGCTGAAATCAGTATCGTTCCCACTGATAGAGAAACCCGTGAGAAGTCAGGTGAGAAGAACACTGCTATTGACTGCGGTTACACAAAAGACGGCGCTAAGGTTTCTTACAACGTTAAGACAACAGCCGGCAGCGTAACAATCGGCAGTACTCAGACAACTACAACAGAGCCTTCAACTGGAAAGAAGGGTCTCCGCGGCGACGCTAACGAAAGCGGCGACGTAACAGTTGCTGATGCAGTTGCTATTCTCCAGTCGATCGGTAACAAGGACAAGTATGCTCTTAGCGACCAGGGCAAGATCAACGCAGATGTTGATGGTGTTGCTGGTGTAACAGCTAATGATGCGCTTACTATCCAGAAGTACGACGCTGGTCTTATCACCACTCTTTAATCTATAGCCACTATCTGAAGATTATCTGATTTGTCCCCCTTACAAAGGAATACAAACCCAATTCATAAGTTATTAATAGGCGTAAAACCCTAAAGAAAGGAATTATTACAAATGAAGAAACTTATTTCTGCAGCTGCTTCACTTGCTATGGCTGCATCAATGGTAGGCTCAGCAGTTCCTTTTGCTACAGGTGCTGCTGACGCAAGCAAGAGTCTTGAGATCCGTGCTTTCGAAGATACAGCTGGTAAGGCTGTAAGCACAACAATCACTGCTGAACAGATCGCTGCTGGCGACGTTACAATCCCCTTCGGTATCTACCTCGTTGAGGGTACAAACGATTGTGATTCACTTACTTGCCAGTGGTCTGTAAACTCTAAGGACGGCGACGCTTCTACAGCTTACGTTTCCTTCGAGAGCCATGAGGCTGGTACAGAGTACTACACAGACAAGAGAGACGTAACTCTCGCTGACGGTTCTACAGGTAACAGCAATACACTCGTTGGTTTCGCTGGTACAATGGTTCAGAACAAGAGAAAGGGCGACTACTTCAGCGCTACTGGTGACGGACAGTACTTCTCACAGGCTGGTTACAAGTCTGGTAACATCGCTAATGCTTGGGGTTCAGCTACATGGATCACAGCTAAGGACGGTTCCGGCTACAAGTGGTCTGGCGATAAGTCTGATTCTTACCCGATCTATGTTCAGGACGCTGTATTCAAGAAGGGTACACCTCCCGGTACATACACAATCGATTTTGCTGACTATGTTCCCGAGGCTGATTACCCGGACAATATGTCTAACATGATCGAGAGCAACGGCAAGATGACTACTAAGAACGGTAAGCTCAATCTTAAGAGCCTCACAATCACAATCGAGGGTGCAGGTCAGCAGCAGACAACAACAACAACTGCATCTACAGCACCTGTTACTACAACAACAACTTCTTCAGCTACAGATGCTCCGCAGACAACTAAGCCTGTAAATCCTAATGCTAAGGAAGACTTCATCGTAACTCCTGCTGAGGTTAAGGCTAAGCCCGGTGAAACAGTTGACGTTGAGTGTTATGTAAGCGCTGGCAGCCACAAGGTTGGTCAGTACGTTGTTCGCCTTGACAAGGAAGACCTCCCCCAGGGCATCACATACACATTAGATGATACTCTCTGCTACGCAGTTGATGCAAAGGGCAACTTCGAGTATGAACTCCTCGGTGATACATACTACTGCTCAACACTTTCTTCAGGTGATCCTACACCTGTAAATGAGGAAGAGCCTGTTATCATCTTCACATTCAAAATTCCTGAGACAGCTACTCCCGGTGAGTATGACTGGAACATCTCAAGATTCCACGTTGTTGAAGACGGCTTCAAGAAGCTTGAATTCGACGCTACAGTAAAGCCTGGTAAGATCGTTATCGAGGGCGACGGTACAACAACAACAACAGCTACAACAACTACTACAACTACAACAACAACTACTACAGCTACAACAACAACAACTTCTACAGCTTCAACTTCAGAAGACGGCACAACAACTACTACAACTACAACAGTTAAGCCTGGCGACGCTCTCTACGGTGACGTAAACTGCGATAAGAGGGTTAACATCGCTGACGTTGTTGTTCTCAACAAGTGGCTCCACGATTCTTCAGCTTACAAGATCACTGATCAGGGTAAGATCAACGCTAACTGCTGCGATAAGGATACAACTGAGATCGATTCCAACGACTCACTTGCTATCATCCAGAGCATTGTTCACCTTGTAAAGGAACTTCCCTGCGCAAACTCTGCTCTTCAGAAGTAATCAAAATTTAAGGTGATTTAATCTAATAGAGCAAATGCTCGGAAAGGAAATGCACAAATGAAGAAACTGCTTGCGGCAGTTACGTCCTTCGCAATGAGCGCATCGCTCATGTCGAGTGCATTTGCTTCTCCTTTTAATGTTAGTGCTGCCGGCAGTATTTCTGCTGAGCAGCCTAACGTTAGTATGGGAGAAGTGCTGGACGGAGCTGTCAATAAGACTGCTGTTCAGGCTGACTTCGTTGTAACTCCTAATGAAATCAAAGCAAAGCCCGGTGAAACAGTTGAAGTTGAGGTTTATGCAAGTGCTGGCAGCCATAAGGTAGGTCAGTATATTGTTCGTCTCGATGAATCTGATCTCCCCCAGGGAATCAAGTATTCAGTAGAAGATCGTCTCTGCTACGCTGTTGACGCAAAGGGTAACTTTGAGTATGAACTCCTCGGTGATACTTACTACTGCTCAACACTTTCTTCAGGTGATCCTACACCTGTAAAGGAAGACGAGCCGGTTATCATTTTCAACTTCACTATCCCTGCTACAGCAGAGCCCGGTGAGTATGACTGGAATATCTCAAGATTCCATGTTGTTGAAGACGGTATCAATAAGATCGAGTTTGACGCAAACGTTAAGCCCGGTAAGATCGTTATCGAGGGTGACGGAGTTAACACAAGTAACACTACAGCACCCACAACTACTAAGAATCAGCCCAATACTACAACTACTAAGGCTCCCAATCCCAATGCAAAGAGCGACTTTATCGTAACACCTAAGACTGTTACTGCTAAGCCCGGCGAAGAGGTTGAGGTTGAGGTAGGCGTTAAGGCTGGAAACCATAAGGTAGGTCAGTACATCGTTCGTCTTGATGAGTCTGATCTCCCGCAGGGTATCACTTATACAGTAGATGATCCGCTTTGCTACGCTGTTGGCGCAAAGGGTAACTATGAGTACGAGCTTCTCGGCGATACTTATTACTGCTCAACACTTTCAGGCGGCGATCCTACTCCTGTAAATGAAGATGAGCCTGTTATCATCTATAATTTCAAGATCCCCGCAAACGCTAAACCCGGTACTTACAACTGGAACATCTCAAGATTCCACGTTGTTGAGGACGGTATCAACAAGCTTGAGTTCGATGCTACTATCGAGCCCGGTACAATTATTATCACCGGTGACGGTGAACAGACAACAGCTTCTACAACAACTCCCGTACAGCCTGGCAAGGTTGCTTCTGACTTTATCGTAACACCTCAGGACATCACTGCTAAGCCCGGCGACAAGGTTGACGTTGAAGTTTCTGTCAAGGCTGGCAGCCACAAGGTAAGCCAGTACATCGTTCGTCTTGATGAGTCCGATCTCCCCCAGGGAATCACTTACTCACTCGATGATGAACTCTGCTATGCAGTTGATGACAACGGTACTCACAAGTTTGAGAAGATCAAGGATACATACTATTGTACAACTCTCAACGCTGGTGATCCTACAGCTGTAAAGGAATCTGAGCCTGTAATGGTTCTTTCATTCAAGATTCCTGAGACTGCAAAGCCCGGTAAGTACGATTGGAAGCTTTCAAGATTCCACGTAGTAGAAGATGGCTATAACAAGATAGAGTTTGATGCAACTATTAATGCTGCAAACATCACTATCCTCGGTGATGATACAACAACTACTACAACAGCTACAACTTCTACAACAACAACTACTACAACTACTGTAACAACAACAACAACTGGTTCTACAGAAACAACAACTGTCACAACTGCTAACGACGGTAAGGCTGTTTGGGCTATTCCGAATGTTACAGCTAAGGCTGGTTCTACTGTAAAGATGGACGTTATTGTTGACGGTCAGTCTGACCTTGCAGTTGCAGGTGCTCAGTTTGATATCAACGCTAAGGCTCCTATCGCACTCAGCGCTGCTGGTGCTGACTGCGCTGCATACAGCTCTAAGCTCGTTGCTAACGCTGGCACAAGCGAATTCGCTTTCGGCGAAAATAAGGGTGATGCTCACATTGCTGCTAACGGTGCTGTGATCGCTACTCTTACATTTGAAGTTCCCGCTAACGCTTCCGGCGTATACCCCGTTGAGTGGGCAAACGTTTTCGTAAGCGATACAAACGGAAATGAAATCACAAAGCAGGTTACTCTCAAGAATGGTTCAATTACTGTTGAGTCTGATACAACAGATGGTTCTGTAACTTGGGAGATCCCCACAGTTCACGCTAAGGCTGGCAGCACAGCTAAGATGGAGATCGCCGTTTCTGGTACAAAGGGCGACGTATCCGTTGGCGGTGCACAGTTCGTAGTTTCAAGCGACAAGTTCGCACTCGCTTCTGTTGGCAAGCAGTCTGCTGCTTACAATGGAGACGTTACATCTAACACAGCAACAAACGAGATCGCATTCGCTAACGCAAACGGCGATGGTACTGTTGCTGCTGACGGTGAAATCGTTGCAGTCGTAAACTTCGACATCCCTGCAGGTACACCTGCTGGCGAATATGACGTAGTTTGGGGCAAGAACGCATTCATTTCAGATGCAAACGGAAATGACATCACAAGCAATGTTACACTCGTTAACGGTAAGATCATCATCGATGATGTTACTGACGGCGACATCACATGGACAATCGACGAGAAGCACGCTAAGCCCGGCGAGACTGTTGAGCTTGAGGCTAAGGTTACTGTTGGTACAGCTAACCTCTCAGTAGGCGGCGCTCAGTTCGATCTCCCCGTTTCTGATCCTATCACTCTCAGCACTGCTGCTGGTTCTGATGGATACTCTGCTGCTCTTACATTTAATGTAGACACTAACGAGTTTGCTTTCGCAAATAAGGACGGTGCTGGCGTAGAGGCTAAGGACGGTTCAGCAGTAATCAAGCTTACTTACAAGGTTGCTGAAAATGCAAAGCCCGGTAAGTACCCTGTTGAGTGGACAGATGCATTCGTATCTGATTCAAACGGTGAGGATATCACTGCTAAGATCAGCTTCATAAACGGTGCTATCATCGTTGATGAGGACACTACAACATCTACATCTACTACAACAACTGATTCTACTGACACAACAACAACAACAACCGTGTCTACAGACACAGACACAACATCAACATCTACATCAACAACAACTGATACAACTACAACATCTCCTGTCAGCGAGAGTACAACTTCTGTAATTTCACTTCCTGACGGTGCAGTTGCATGGGATATCCAGGAAGTTGATGCACAGCCCGGCGAGACAGTTGCAGTACCTGTTATCGTTCTCGATCCTAACAAGGTAAATCTTCCTATCGGCGGTGCGCAGTTCAAGGTAACAGCTGACACTGTTACATATGACAGCATTGCTGCTGGTGAGTACGGCGCTAAGGTAGTTGCTAACCCGTCTACATTCGAGTTTGCATTCGCAGATGAGAACGGCGGCGAGATGACAGCTGCAAACGGTGCTAAGGTATTCACAATCAGCTATGTAGTTCCCGAGGGTACTCCTGAGGGTCAATATCCTGTAGTTTGGAACAATGATTTCTTCAATGTTTCTTCCGCTGACGGCGCAGACATGACAGATCGCGTAGTTTGCGTTAACGGTGCTATCAATGTTGTAAATCCGAAGTCAACAACTTCTTCTGCAACAACTACAAAGGATACTGATACTACAACTTCAACAGTATCAACTGATACTGACACAACAACAAAGACAACTGATACAACTGTATCATCGTCTACATCTACATCAACATCAACTTCTACAACTACAACAGTCAGCGTTCCTCGCGGAGCAATCGGCTGGCAGGTTGAATCTGTTACAGCTCAGGCCGGTGATGAGGTAACTCTCAAGATCACAGTGGTCGATCCCAGTGGTTCTGCACTCCCTGTTGGCGGCGCTCAGTTCGTAATGACAAATGAAGGCGATATCGCTATTGTTGGCGGTACAGGTTCTGACGCTTACAGCGCTAAGATCGTTAACGGTGTCGATGGCGATGTAAACAGATTTGCATTCGCTCACGAAATCGGTGAGGGTGTTGTTGCTGGCAACGGCGATACTGTAATCACTCTTACTTATAAGGTTTCTGAAAATGCTAAGCCCGGTACATATCCTGTAAATATTACAGAACTCAATGTATCTGACACTAACGGCAGTGATATTACAAAGCAGATCCTCCCGATCGCTGGTTCTATCACAATTGTTGAGCCTGTTGTTACTTCAACTACTACATCAACTGTAACAACATCTTCAACAACTACTGTTTCAACTTCTGAGACATCAACACAGTCTACTGACTCTACATCTAAGTCAACAGACACAACAACTAAGACAACTGCTTCAACTTCACAGTCTACAGCTACTGAGACAACAGGTACAACAACTACTGTTTCAGTTCCTAAGGGTGCAGTAGGCTGGCAGCTCGACAATGTTAAGGGTAAGGCTGGAGAAAAGGTAACTCTTACAATGACTGTTCTTGATCCCGCTAAAAACGGCCTCATGATCAGCGGCGGTCAGTTCGTTCTTTCAACTGATCCTGTTATCGATTCTGCTTCCGGTACACCTTACGGTGCTAAGCTTGAGTACAACCCTGCAACATCCGAGTTTGCATTTGCAGACAAGGACGGCAACGGTATAGCAGCTGTGAATGGTGCTACTATGATGACAATCGAGTACATTATTCCTGATGACGCAAAGCCTGGTACAATCTATCATGTTGATTTTGATAAGCTCTTTGTAAGTGATGAAAACGGTAACGACATTACCGCAAACATACTTGGTATCGGTGGTTCAATTGAGGTTCTTCCTGAAGTAACATCAACTTCAACTACTAATACAACAGAAGAGTCAACAACAAAGTCAACAGAGACTTCTACATCGACAAGCGAGTCAACAACAAAGTCAACAGAGACTTCTACATCGACAAGCGAGTCGACAACAAAGTCAACAGAGACTTCTACATCGACAAGCGAGTCGACAACAAAGTCAACAGAGACTTCTACATCGACAAGCGAGTCGACAACAATGTCAACAGAGACTTCTACATCGACAAGCGAGTCGACAACAATGTCAACAGAGACTTCTACATCGACAACTGATACAACATCACCGTCGACAGAAAGCTCTACATCTACATCAACAACTACACCTGGCGTAACAACATCTGTTTATGCTGAGGGTACACCTGTAAACGGTTACTACTTCAGCCACGATCCTAGAAACTTCAAGAAGGGTCACCTCGATGGCGTTAAGTTCTACTCAGTTGATGAGAAGGGCAACGTAACACCTATCGATGCTACTGAATTCCTCTCGAAGGTAACATTCAAGGACGTTAAGAAGGGTGCAAGCACACCTGAGGATGCATACGATGTAAATAACACAACATTCGCTTACGAAGTTGCTGTTTACTACAATGATGCACCTCTCAAGGACGCTACAGGTAAGGAATTAACATTTACAGTTTACATTGGTGTTAAGGGTGACTCTAACCTTGATAACAAGGTAGATTCAAGTGATGCTACTAACGTACTTGCATACTACTCAGAGCTTGCTACAAAGCCCAAGGATATAAGTGCAGATACAATCAGAATCACACCTGATACAAACAAGTTCGTAAATGAAAATCCTGAGCTTGATCAGCTTTGTGCATTCCTCGCAGACGTTGACAGAGACGTTTACGATGAGGCAAACTGGAAGACAAGAAAGGCCGACACTGCTAACAGAAAGATCGACTCATCTGATGCTTCCTGGATCCTCGCATTCTACTCAATCAAGTCAACTGCTTCAGCTGACACAAAGGATCATACAATCTGGAATATGGTTCTTGCTGATCAGCACAGAGGCGAAAAATTTGAAGAGTATGTGAACGCTGAGTAATCAGTTAACATTAAACCGGACCTTCGGGTCCGGTTTTTTGTATTATTTTCCTGTTGACTAAGCGAGAAAGCGGTGATATAATACTCTTTGAAAAGGGTGGAAATATAAAAGTTTGTAATAAAAACCAAATAATGTACAGATAGCATAATAGCCGATTTTTCTGCGATAGATAGACAAATACGATTGTGAAATACTTACAAAAACTAAGACGATTAATCGTCAATTATTTTTGATAAAAATATGGCATTTTCCTTGACTTATTAGTCGAGGTGTGATAAAATGAAATTATGAATTTTTAGGCTAGCTGTATTCAGTTGCCTTTAAATGCATCTCGGATGGTTGAATTCGGACAGAATTTGACAAGAATAACGGGAAAAATTTTTTAGAGAGGTATAAGACAATGAAGAAATCAATTTTCAAAAGAGCTATCGCTTCCGCTTCAGTAGTTCCGGTTGCTCTTGCTCAGTGCCTTACAGCAGCTAATGCTGCAGATGTAAGCAACATTGATCTCGCTGATAACGCAGTTGTTACAGCAGCAAACACAAACATAACACTTAACGAGAAAGACGGTCTTCTCTACATTGTTCCTAACGATGCTGATGAGTATTATGGGGATAGTATAGATGAGGCTACAAAGCTTCTTACTGTTTATGAGGATTCTACTTGGAATCAGCTCGTGTTCAGCAAGCTTACTACTGGTAAGACAAGCGGAACAATTGAGATCAGCAAGTACTTTGATACAATCATCTCAAAGACAGGCAACTACAAGGACGTTACAAAGGCTCTTCTTGATAATGTTCACGGTGTAGACGCTGATGGTAATTACACTAAGGAGCCTGTTTACACAGTTGACAGATTCGGCAACATCACTATGAAGATTGTTGTTGACGATATCACTCCTACATTCACAGCAAATGGCAAGAATACAATCGGCGGCGCTCTTAAGGATCTTGCTAAGCAGTATAATGCTCCTGAGCTTGAAGTCAATGATGATATATTCGGCGATTTAAAGATCGGCGGTGAGTTCACGATCACATTCGACGGCAGTGCTCTTCAGGACGCTACTAGTATGAAGGCAAACGTTAAGTTCGTTCCTCTTCAGAAGCTCGATGGCACAGAGGTTTACAACGGTGCTGGTGTTATCGATTACGCATACGCTGCTTTCAATGCTCTCAAGGGCAACGCTAAGTCTGCTGTTGATGATGTTCAGGCTAAGTACGGCATTGATACATCAAGCGCTTACAAACAGATCGATGATTCAGTTGCTTACTATGAGAAGCAGCTTAACAGAGCTAAGAAGGCTATAAACAAGGCTGGATCATTCAATACAAACGGCGTTAAGAAGTATGCTACTTCAAAGGATGCTATCGCTGCATTCAAGTCAAATTCTTATGCTCAGAAACTCGAAAACAAGTTCAACAAGCAGATCCCTGCAAGCGGCGCTGATGCTGCACAGAGCCCTGCGTTCAATAGGGCTTTTGATAAGGCTCTCACATTTGCAAACGCAATTGCTGATCCTTATGTAATTGATATTACTGCTGACCAGCTCGGCGCATTTGTAGATGATATCACAGATGTTACTATCGAGGCTGCAAATGGTAAGGCAACAATTACTGGTAAGTTCACAGATGCTGAAAAGTCAGAGGTTGAAACATTCTTCAATGATACATATCTCCCTGACAACTACGCAGACTATGTGTTCAAGGATTCATACAAGCAGTTCACAGTTGACGTTGATTTCTCAACAATTGGACAGAATAATGGCGGCAGCGCTTCTGTTGATGTAAAGATCAAGAGAGTCGTTGAGGCTCAGCCTAAGGAAGCTGAAACAACAACTTCGACATCTACAACACAGTCTACAGCAACAGAGACTTCAACAACTTCGACATCTACTACAGAGTCTACAGAAACTTCGACATCTACAACAAAGTCTACATCAACAGAGACTTCAACAACTTCGACATCTACTACAGAGTCTACAGAAACTTCGACATCTACTACAGAGTCTACATCAACAGAGACTTCAACAACTTCGACATCTACTACAGAGTCTACAGAAACTTCGACATCTACAACTTCGACATCTACAACAGAAACATCTTCAACTTCGACATCTACAACTTCGACATCTACAACAGAAACATCTACAACAGAAACAACAACAACTACAACAGCTGCTGTAACATCTGTTAAGTACAGCTATGAAGTAACAGCTGATACAGGTTACTACCTCAGCGTACAGAAGAGCTTCAATAAGAATCAGATCAAGTCTGTAAAGCTTATCTCTGAAGTTGTTCAGATGTACATCTACGACAATGGCGATTATGTTAAGAACGAAGACGGTTCTGTCAAGACTGACGTTGTAAATGCAAAGGAAACTAAGGATGTAACAGATTCTGTTGACTTTGGTACAGCTACACCCGCTAACGTATTCGAGTATAAGGTACTTTCATTCAAGCACGATCTTGCTCTCTACGCTTCTGAGGATATCAAGGACGCATTCGGCAATGTAATCACTCTTGAAGGCAATAAGATCCAGAGCGATGACAATACATTCCCTGTAGCAACAGTTTATGTTGGCCTTAAGGGTGATGCAAACCTCGACTTTGCAGTTGACTCAAAGGACGCTACAGATGTTCTTGACTGGTACTCTGACAGAGCAACAGGCAGCGAAAGAACAAGATTCTCACGCAGCTCACTCCTCGATGCAGAAGACGCAGATCAGAACCTTGATCAGCTCGCTGCATTCCTCGCAGATGTAACAAACGAGATCGATTCTAATAACTACGTTGTAGACAAGATGGTAAGAACAATCAACAGTACTGATGCAACTTACATTCTTGCAATGTACTCTGAGCAGTCAACTACTACAGAGAAGGGTGCTGCTACAAGAGAGCTTTGGAACAAGGTTCTTGAGGGTTCACCCTACATAATCAATGATTAATTTAAATGGCTAAGCCAAATAATTAAAACTTAAGCTTTGTTTGTCTGCCGTTGTAATACGGCAGACATAACATAAACAAAAAAATCTGAAAGGAAAGAATTACAATGAACAAGAATTCTTTAAAGAAGGCAATGTCTGCTCTCGCAGTTGCTGCTGTTGCTGCTTCTGCATCATCCGTTGCAGCTCTCGCTGCTGATTATCCTGATGGACAGAAAACTGACCTCACAAACTATGGTACAGCTGCTAATGCTACTGTAAAGCCTGTTCTTACTATCTCTGTTGATGGCAAGGGCAACGAAGTTGTTTACGACGATGCTGCTGATATCGCTGGCAAGACAATTACTTGCTCACTCGATGTAAGCGGTGCTGCTGGTAAGTACGCTTCTACAGGTCTCCACGTATTCTTTGATAGCAGATTAGAACTCGTTCCTAACTCTAAGGGCGCTGTTGCTACAAAGGGCGCAGCTATTGAGGATATCATGCCCAGCAAGCCTAAGGCTGATCCTACAGCTCCCGAGGGATTCAGCGGTTTCTTCGTTGCTACAGCTGGTGAAGCTGACGACGGACAGGATGGTACAATGTGGACTTTCGACCTCAAGGTTCCTGCTGATGCTAAGAAGGGCGATGTATTCCCGATCGACATCATCTACAGAAACGAAAGCGCTGAAGATATCTTCATCAATAAGGCTGTTGACGAGACAGGCTGCAACATGCAGGCTTACACATTCGTAAGCGGTATCTACAACTCTGCTAGACCTTTCGCTGCTTCTTCTGCTAACGCAGCTAAGGTTGCTGCTCTTGCTAACATTGATACAACAATGGACGCTTACATCGCTATCGCTGATGAAGTTGCTACAGAGACAACATCTGAGGCACCTGCTACTACAACATCTGAGGCTGCTTCTACAACAGCTAAGGCTGGTTCTACAACAGCTAAGGCTGGTTCCACAACAACTAAGGCTGGTTCTACAACAACTAAGGCTTCTACAACAGCTAAGGCTGACGCTCCTAAGACAGGCGTAGCTGGCTGCGGCGTTGCTGTTGCTGGTCTTGCAGTTGCTCTTGGTACTGCATTCGTTCTTAGAAAGAAGGAAGACTAATTAATTAGTCACAATTCTCAATAAGTAATATTAAAGGCTCTCCGCTTTGGAGAGCCTTTTTTATACGGAAAAAGGTCAATGTTAATTCATTGACCTTTGCTATTTATTCCCCACCCATCAATTCCTGAACGTACAAGTGCACCGAAAAGACGGTCTTTAAGTCCGTGGTCACTTTTTTCGAGTGAAGCGATGAACTCTTTTGTCTTCTGACGGTTGGTGTGACCGTCGGCAGGACAAGCAGACTTGACTATTTCAATATCGTTTTTCCGGACAGCACGACGTATTTCTTTTTCCTCAGCAAGTACAAGTGGACGTATAACGGTCAGGTTTTTGTCGTCGAGAATGGTAACAGGCGAGTAGCAGCCGATGCGCCCCTCTGTGAAAAGATTCATGAGAAATGTTTCGACTGTGTCGTCGTAGTTGTGACCGAGGGCAACTTTGTTACATCCGAAATCGGCTGCCGAATTGTGTAGGGCACCGCGTCTCATTCGCGCACATAAACTACACGGATTTGGCTCTTTTCTTACGTCGAATACAATCTCGCCGATATGAGTAGAGACGATGTGATACTCAACGTTAAGCCGTCTGCACATCTCAGCTACAGCCGTATAGTCACCTGCCTGTCCTTTAAAATTCGGGTCGATAGTCAGTGCGACAACATCGTATTCGATACCGATAAAACTGCGAAGCCGCGCTAGTCCTTCAAGCAGGACAAGACTGTCCTTTCCGCCTGATACACCGACAGCAATACGGTCGCCGTCCTGAATCATATCATATTGCTGGATAGCCTTTCGCATATGTCCGAGAATTTTCTGCATATTTTCCTCCAAATTAGCATACTTTACTGATTATTATACAGCATATCGCAGAAAATTGCAAATATATCTTGCAAATTCACAGAAAATAATATATAATAAATAGTGGATATTTATGGGCTGTCAACAGCCGTATTAAAAGAAAGGAAACATAATATGACACCTCAGATGGCAACGCTTGTTACCTTGACTCCGCAGATGAAAAATCTGTTCATTCTGCTTGGAGCAATTGTTGTCGTGCTCCTTCTTGTTATTCTTCTTTTTGGTGGAAAAAGTCCGTTCATGCGCTTTTTGAACATTTTCCTTGAAGAGAATGAAGTCAGTGTACCTCAACAGCGTGGAGGTCGTCCCGACAGAGCGCGTCAGGATGAGCCGCAACAGAAAAAAACATCTCAGCCAATCGTCGAAATGGCTACCCTTATCCGTAAATGTGACGACAGGCTCAGAATCATCGAAAGTACAGGTCAGCAGAAACTGGTCGATGAGTATTATGAGCTTGTATTCCTTACGCGAAAAGGTCAGAAAGTCAAGGTCGAATGCTCACGTCAGGCATACGACAGAATCCCCTTTAATCAGCAGGGGTCACTTACATACAAGAGAAATACACTCGTAAAGTTCAAATATTACGAGGACACAGTCTACAATAACTGACAGAGTGGGACGGCGGTAAAGGGAATAACCTTTGGCTGTCCCTAAGTTTTTATCTGGAGGATAATATGGTCAATTTCGGAAATGAATGGGACGAACTCCTGAAAGACGAGTTCAAGAAGGAATACTATCTCCGGCTTCGTGAATTTCTTAAAAGAGAGTACAGCACACAAAAAATCTTTCCCGGAATGTATGATATTTTCAACGCGCTGAAGTATACATCATATAATGATGTAAAGTGTGTTATAATCGGGCAGGACCCCTATCACGGTGAAGGGCAGGCTCATGGACTGAGTTTTTCAGTCCGGAAAGGTGTAGCGCCGCCGCCGTCGCTTGTCAATATATTCAAGGAAATACGTGACGATGTCGGAATCGATAACCTCGGGAAGCATGGTGAACTGACAAAATGGGCGAGCAATGGTGTTTTACTTCTCAATTCTGTTCTGACTGTGAGGGCTAATCAGCCGAGAAGTCACCGCAATCAGGGATGGGAACACTTTACAACTGATGTTATCAAACTGCTGAACCTCCGTGATAAACCGATGGTTTTCATGCTTTGGGGAAGTGATGCTAAGGCAAAACAGCAGTTTATCACTAATCCGATACATTTTGTTCTTAAATCTGCTCACCCGAGTCCGCTTTCAGCATATAACGGTTTCTTTGGATGCAGACATTTTTCACAGGCAAATGAGTTCCTCATTCAGCAGGGACTTGAACCGATAGATTGGTCTATTGATTAGAAAGGATACTATTATGAAGATAAAAGATTTATTTAAAGAAAAAACGGTTTTCTCGTTTGAAGTTTTTCCACCGAAGAAGACAAGTTCAATTGACGTTATTTATCAGACACTCGATGAACTTGGCGGACTTAACCCCGATTTTATCAGTGTAACATTTGGTGCCGGCGGAAGCGGAAACAACCGTTTTGCACTTGATATTGCCTCAAAAATCAAAGAAAGCGGCATTACTCCTGTACTTCATCTGCCATGCATTAATTTTACTAAAGCTGAGATAGATTCTACTATCTCTGAGGCTGAAAAGCGCGGAATAAGCAATATCCTTGCACTCAGAGGCGATATCAATCCTGATATTCCTCCTGTAGAGGACTTCCTTCATGCGAGTGACCTCATTTCTTATCTGCGTACTAAAGGCGACTTCGATATTGCCGGAGCGTGCTATCCTGAGTGTCATCCTGATGCTGAAACAATAGAGGAGGATATTGAAAACCTCAAAATAAAGGTTGAAGCCGGTGCTGACCACCTTATAACTCAGCTTTTTTTCGATAACGACAGCTTCTACGATTTCCGCGAGAAAGTTGCTGCGGCAGGTATCAATATACCGATAGAAGCCGGAATTATGCCGGTAGTTAACAAAAATCAGATTGAGCGAATGGTAACGACCTGTGGAGCGAGTCTGCCGCGTAAATTTGTTAAGATAATGCAGCGCTATGAGCATAATCCCGAAGCTTTACGCGATGCCGGAATCGCATACGCTATAAATCAGATAGTCGACCTCGCTGCAAGCGGAGTTGACGGAGTCCACCTCTATACAATGAACAATGCCTACGTTGCACGCAAAATAAGCGATGCTGTTTCGGGTATTATTAATGCGTGATGGAGCTTTCTCAAGTATCTAAAAGCGAAGCAGCGCGCTATATGGGAGTCCGCGGCGAGCCTGATGAGCGAATTACGGCTATACTCGACACCTGTGAGCCGATAGTACGTAAGCGGCTGCGTCCGGCTTATGTGTACCGCGAGGTGGAAGTCACGTTTGCTGACGACGGCGTTCATTTAAGCGGAGTTAATGTCCCACTGACCGGCAAAGACATTCGCAGTCACCTTTCCGGCTGCAAGAAAGCTATAATTTTTGCTGCTACTGTTTCAGCGGAGGCGGATAAACTGATTCGTCAGGCGGCTGTAACTGATATGACTGAGTCGCTTGCATACGATTGTCTGTGCAGCGCAGCTATTGAGCAGGTTTGCAACAGGGCAGAGGAGGAAATTTTTGCCGGAAGCAAGGTTTACCGCACATGGAGATTCAGTCCCGGTTACGGCGACCTTCCCATATCACTGCAAAAGGAACTTCTGTATGCACTGAATGCTCAGCGGAGAATAGGTCTTACGGTTACGGCAAATTCACTGCTGATACCTTCAAAGTCAGTTACAGCAATAATAGGAGTGTCTGATGAACCTATCACTCAGCATAAAAAAGGCGGCTGTGCGGAGTGCAATATGCGTGGACGTTGTGCGTTTTCAAAAGAGGGCAGCAACAGGTGTCAAATGTAAAATTTGACTGTTTAAAATACGAAATATTTTTGTAAGTTTTGTTTACATTTTGTAAACGACAAACACATTAATACAGCAAATCTACTAAAATTTTACATAATTTATATGGAATTTGGATATTGACATGGTATATCGGAAAATGTTATAATAAAGAAAATCCGATAGTATGCCCGAACATGGGTAAATACATAAAAAGGAGCCAATATGATGAAAAAAATATTAGCATTCACCTCAGCGCTTCTTATGGCAGCTGCTTCCATGTCGCTGACTTCATGCAGCAGTAAAGAGTCGTCATCGTCCTCTTCGGAAGATTATTCAGATGCAGATGTTGCAGCAGATGTAAGAGAGAAGATAAAGGACGCTGCCCTCGAATCTGACCTTCTTCCTGACGAAGAACTCGAAAATAAGACCATAAAATGGTTCGCAAACTGGGATATTAACCCCGATTCGACGGGTAAAACCAAACCTATTGAGCTTGTGCTCTTTGAAGAAAAATATCACGGAAAAATTGAATATGTCCAGATAAAGGACTGGAATCAGCGTTATGAGGAACTCTCTACCAAGATGCTCGCCGGCGACGGTATTGACTTCTTCTGGGGCGGCGATAAGGACGCTATCCCGCGTGGTGCTCTGAGCGATGTTTTCGTCCCGACTGATGACTATATCGACTACGATTCACCTCTCTGGGAGGACGTAAAAGACCTTAACGACAGATACAAGTGGGGCGATGACCATTACCTCGCTCTCGTTCAGGCTACAGGCGATAACGTCGGCTGTATCTACAACCGCAAGACTATGGAGGAGGCTGGTCTCGACGACCCCGCTGACCTCTATGCACAGGGTAAGTGGGACTGGAATGCTTTTGAGTCGATGCTTCAGAAATTCGTTGACGTTGATAATCAGCGTTACGGTGTGGACGGCTGGTGGTTCCAGTCGGCATTCATGGGTACTACCGGAGTTCCCGGAATCACTCTCGAAGACGGCAAACTCGTCGATAATCTCGGAGACCCGGCTATGGAGCGAGTGCAGAACTTCATGTTCGATATTCACAAAATAGGCGGCGTTGCAGTAGGCGAAGGCGACTACGGCTGGGAAGTTCACCCCGAATATGTCGGCGAAGGAAAAATGCTGTTCTATCCCGTTGGTCTCTATGAACTCTACAAGGAGCCTGAGCAGTGGAAGAAAATCTACGGCGATGACGCTTTCTTCGTTCCCATGCCTAAGGACCCCGATGCTGATGATTACTATATCCCTGTCGGCATGGAAGCTTATACTTTCATTAAGGGCGGCGCAAATCCTCAGGGTGTTGCACGTTTCCTTGACTGCAAACGCTTCTCACGTCTCAACGAGGATACTCGTAAGCTCGGCGATGAACAGTTCAGAAATGACTACGGCTGGACCGACGAAATGGTCGATATGCAGAACGAAATGCAGCGTCTTGCTGACGAAAACCCTGTTATTGATTTCTCACTCGCTGTTAACGATGATTGCAGCACAATACTCGATAACGAGCTTCGTGCATCTTCTCACGGTACTCCGTGGAACGAAACATACGATAAGATCTCAGCACAGGTTGAGGCACTTATCGACGATGCTAATGGAAAAAAGTGATTATTTAGCCTATCTGTTAATTGAACAGATGGTTTGAAAGGAGTGCTTTTACTTAAAAATATTCTTAAAAGTATTGCAAAGCTTTGCAAAATATGATATAATATTTAATTGAGGGATTTATGATTGATGAAAGGAGGGTATGAAGTATGCAGACAGTTCTTGTAACAGGAGGATGCGGACTCATTGGCCGCCACATCTGCTCGGGATTGCTTAAAAAAGGATACGCTGTTGTCGCAACTGATATCAATGAGGATCCGTATAACGACGGTAAACTCAATTATTCGTTTGAACAGTGTGATCCGTCAGATAAAAATGCGATCTCTGATATTTTTGAGCGTTATAAGATCAACATTCTGATTCATGCCGCTTGCACAGTTGATAACGACCTTGGACCTATTGTAACAGATAAAGAAATCAATATGTCTAAGCAGTGTGACAAGTTTATTTACCGTTATGCGATGACGGAAGGCGCAGAAAAGATAGTACTTATCAGTACAGCTCAGCTATATGAATACCCTAAGACCCGCGAACCTATTCGCGAGGATGCAGACATTAAAACAAGTACAAATTATGCAGTTCTGAAGTATAATGCCGAGAAGGCTCTCGTTTCAGAAATGCTCCACCATAAGGAGGTACTTTGCTGTATCACAAGGATTCCGCCAGTGTATACTCTTAATTTTACTGAGAATCTTGTCTCAAAAATAACCGACCCTAAGGACGGTACAAAGTTTGTATCAGGTAAGGGTCAGTATGGCTTCCAGCTTTGCTGTGTGCACAATCTCGTGGATTTCATACTCTGTTATCTGAGGAATGCAGATGACTTAAAGTATGCCGGAACGTATAATGTCAGCGATAAACTGCTCACTACTGCGGCAGATATCATATCGTTCATGAGAGAAAACCACCACCTCGGCACAGTTGTTCAGAAGTCGCCGGGCGGAGCTATCTCGAAGCTCAAAGGTATCTTTGGTAACAAGGAAGAGAAGACAAATTATCGTTTTCTCGACCTGACCAAGCTTGAGAATAACAATATGCTCGATACCACCAAGGCATCGAAATTTGTGACATTCCGCTGGGACATTCATAATACGAAATAATAAAAAACCTCCCTGTTTCAGGGAGGTTTTTGCTTGCAAAAAAGTTAAAGAATGCGGATGCCCATTGGTCGTCCGATAGATTTGTAACAACAATCAGTTTTGGCGGAATTATTATTCTACAACAGTATAGTTGTCTGCGGCATTTTCCTTTGTAGCGTGCTCGGTTACGTTGAGCACCTTTACTTTAAGCGGCTTAGTGCCCATATTTATTTCAATTATATCCCCGACTTTTACGTCGTAGGAAGCGCGTGCGACCTTGCCGTTTACGACTATTTTTTCAGCGTCGCAGGCTTCGTTTGCAACAGTACGGCGCTTTATCAGTCGGGTTACTTTCAGATACTTGTCAAGACGCATAATGTTCTCCTTTCAGTTTGAAAATAGACTGTTTATTTAATGAAAAAAGCAGGCTACCGAGCCGTAAGAATACGGCACAAATCCGGTAACCTGCAAATGTTTGAGGGTACACGCCCTCACAGTCCCATTAGAATTACTTGTTGATAGAATCCTTGAGAGCCTTACCAGCCTTGAAAGCAGGAGCCTTGCTGGGCGGGCAAACCATCTTCTCCTTAGTTCTGGGGTTGATGCAGGTCTTTTCGCCTCTCTCGCGAACCTCAAATGTACCGAAGCCTGTGATAGAAACCTTGTCTCCGTTTACGAGAGCTTCTTCGATAGCAGCGAGTGTAGCTTCGAGAGCGGAAGCTGCGTCCTTCTTTGTGCAGTTAGCTTTATCTGCGATAGAATTGATGAGTTCGGTCTTAGTCATTTTTAGAATCCTCCATTATCTTTTTCTTTGCTTTATCCCAGTAAATATCAAGTTCCTCGATAGGGAGCGACTTCATATCAATTCCGTCAGCCTTTGTGAGTTCTTCGGTAATTGAAAAACGTTTGATGAACTTTTCAGTTGAAGCTTTAAGGGCGAGCTCGGCATTTACACCGAGATGACGTGCCGCATTTACGCAAGAGAAGAGAAGGTCACCCATTTCTTCCTCGATATTCTGCGTATCTCCGGAAGCAACAGCTTTTTCAAGCTCTGCTTTTTCGCTGTCTATGCACGCCATAGCGTCTTCAGCTGTGCGGAAATCCATACCTGCGCGCATAGCTCTTTTGCCGACTTTCTGGGCACGCATGAGCGAGGGGAGAGACTTTGCAACGCTGTTGAGCGTATCGGTATAGGTCTCCTGACCTTTTTCGTCCATTTTGATAGCGTCCCAGTTTTTCAGTACTTCCGCAGTAGTATCGGCTTTAACTTCGCCAAAAACGTGCGGATGGCGCAGAATGAGCTTTTTGCATATCCCATCGCATATCTCATCGAATGCGAAAGAACCTTTTTCCTCTTCTATCCTGCAATGGAAAACCACCTGCAGGAGCACATCGCCCAATTCTTCTTTAAGCAAGTTAGTATCTTTGAGGTCAATAGCTTCAACCGCTTCACAGGTTTCCTCGATAAAGTCGCTTCTGATAGATTCGTGGGTCTGTTCTCTGTCCCATGGACAGCCGCCTTCACTGCGAAGAAGTCTTACGATGTCGAGCAGGTCGCTGATTGAATAGTTATCCTTCTGCTGATATTCGACCATAGGAAAAGCACTCCTCTAATAATACCCTAAATTCCGCGAAAAATCAACATATTTTTTGAAATTTGACTTTTTAGCAAAATCTTAGGTTGTTTTTTTATATGATTTGTATAGAAATCTGAAGAAGCCGGATTATCCGGCATTAAGCTCAGAAAGGTCTGTCGACGAATCCGACCTTGTGATAGGCTTTTGAGACTATGCGGCTTGAAATGCGCATTGCCTTTTCAGCGCCCTTTGTATAGCAATCCTTGAGGTAAGCCTTGTCGGAAATAAGGCGGTCGAACTCTGTACGTACAGGTTCGAGGCTGTCTGCAACAGCTTCACCGACAGCGAGTTTGAAGTCGCCGTAGCCTTTTCCTGCAAATTCAGCTTCGATAGCGGCATAGTCTTTGCCTGTAACGCTTGAATAGATAGACATGAGGTTATTGATGCCGTCCTTACCTTCGCGGTAAGCGACTTCAGCCTCACTGTCAGTTACGGCGCGCTTGAACTTACGGATAATGGTATCTTTATCGTCGAGAATGAGGATACAAGCATTTGGATTCTCGTCAGATTTTGACATTTTCTTAGTCGGGTCCTGAAGTGACATTATCTTTGCACCGACTTCTGTAATATAAGGCTCAGGGAGCTTGAAGTAATCGCCGTAGCGCTGGTTAAAGCGCTGAGCGATATTTCTTGCGAGTTCAAGGTGTTGTTTCTGGTCAACACCAACAGGAACGAGGTCAGCGTTGTAAGCGAGGATATCCGCAGCCATGAGGGAGGGATATGTAAACAGACCGGCATTTATATCGTCGGGGTGTTTCTGACTTTTGTCCTTGAACTGTGTCATACGTGAAAGTTCGCCGAACTGAGTATTGCAGCAGAGCAGCCAGTTGAGGTCATTGTGGGTATGGGCATGGCTCTGAATGAAGAGTATCGACTTTTCGGGGTCGAGACCGCAAGCCATGAGAAGTGCATAAGCTGCAAGAGTGTTCTGACGGAGCTTTGAGGGCTCCTGTTTAACGGTTATTGCGTGGAGGTCAGCAACGCAGTAAATGCAGTTATACTGTTCCTGGAGCGGACCCCAGTTTCTTACAGCACCGATATAGTTGCCGAGGGTGAAAGTACCTGTCGGCTGGATAGCGCTGAAAATGAGTTTTTTATCGTCCATCTGGAAAAGCTCCTTACTTTCTTGCCTTGCGTGCTTCCATCTCGTCCTTGAGCTGGCAGTTTCTGAGCTCATTGAGAACACGCGGATAGAGAACGTATACAGTGCGCTTTTCAGGCTCTGTCTCGGGAATAACGCCTGTGGGGAACTCTACCTTATATACGCCGCCCTTTGTGAGCATGAAGAAATAGTGAGCTCTTCCGCGGGGGAGGTCGTACATCTTTGTCTTTTCAGCCTTGGGGAGGAGCTGACCTGCGTTTGCAACGAGAGTGTGAGCAGCCTGAACAAGGTTTCTGTATCTCTGTGAAGCTCCGGAATACTCGCCGCCGTTGTTGAAATAGAGGTTTGCGGCACCGTTGATGAAGCATACCATAGTTGTGAGTACGTTTCCTGGCATGGGGATATCAATAACAACGCCGTAGACGTCGTTCTTCTTGAAATTAGCCTGGAAGAAGTTAGCGGGGAAGTTGAGTGCCTGACCTCTTGTCATCAGGTACTTCTGTGTAACGGGATATCTGTCTGTAGTAGGCATAATAGTGATTCCTTTCAGTTATATATTAATCGAGCATTTCTCTTGTCATGCGGGCGAGGATCTCCATGCCCTTTTTGATCTGCTCATTTGTGGGTGTTGAGTAATTGAGGCGGAATGAGTGACTTACCTCGTCTTCCTTGATGCTGAACGAATTTCCGGGAACTACGGCTATCTTGTATTCCTGAACAGCCTTTGTGCAGAATGCGTTCATATCGCAGTTATCGGGGAGCGTGCACCATATGAAGAGTCCGCCTTCCGGCTTGATGTAGCTTATCTTCTTTGAGAAGTCGTTCTCGATGAAGCTGCACATGAGGTCGCACTTTTCCTTGTAAATACCGCGGAGCTTGTTGAAATGTGCCTCACGGTCGATAGTTGTCATGAAGCGGTGGCAGAGCACCTGTGCCCATATATTTGAGTGAACGTCGGATACCTGCTTGCAGACAACTATTTTCTGAATGATAGGAGCGGGAGCAGATACGAAGCCTGTTCTGAAACCGGGCGAGATGAGTTTTGAGAATGTGCTTGAATAGATAACACGACCCTCAGTGTCCATGCTCTTTATAGTGGGAACGTTCTCACCTGCGAAACGGAGTTCGCCGTAGGGGTCGTCCTCAAGGATAATGAAGTCGTAGCGGCAGGCGAGTTCGTAAACAGCCTTGCGCTTAGCGAGCGACATGGTACGTCCGGTAGGATTCTGGAAGTTAGGGATAAGGTAGAGAACCTTAACGTTAGGCTGAGTTTTCAGCGCTTCTTCGAGTTTTTCGAGATTGATGCCGTCGTCTTCCATGTCAACTCCGACGAGATTTACGTTGTATGAGCGGAACGCATTGAGAGAGCCGATAAAGCTCGGTGATTCGCAGAGAAGAGTATCCCCCTCGTTGAGCAGTACCTTACATGAGAGTTCATTAGCCTGCTGACCGCCTGAAGTAACGATGAGTTCATCGAATTCAGAGTGGAAGCAGCCTTTGCTGCCGAGCCATTCTTTGAGGAAGTCACGGAGCGGAGTATAGCCCTCAGTTACGCTGTACTGCATAGCGAGAATCGGGTCATCTCTGAGCAGTTCTGCGGATAATTCGGCAATTCTCTCCTTGGGGAAAGCCTCGGGAGCAGGGTTGCCTGCTGCAAAAGAGATTACCTCGGGGTCAGAAGTAAATTTGAGAATTTCTCTGATAGCTGATGCTTTCAGACCACTGACCTTGTCGGAAAATTTATATTCCATTTTTATTACCAGCCTTTCAAAAAATGTCATATTTCACAATAAGCCACATAACATTATATCATATTGTTTCCAAAAATGCAAGTAAAAAGTGAATGATATGATACGTGAACAAACGGTAAACAATTGGGCAGTTATCTTGACAATCAGCCGGTACTGCGGTATAATTAATATACAATATTTATAAACTTTTGTGTAGTAAAAATACACATAATGTTCACTCTTGACCGTGAGGAGGGTTATTATGAAACTTAGAAGAACTATCTCTGCATTTGCTGCTGCTGCGCTTCTGGCTATGCCTGTCAATGCGTTTACTGCTATAGCTGATGAAACGGAATCAAGTACCTGCAAGGTTACTTTCATTTCAAACGATGTCACCCTGCCACAGACTGAAAAAGAAGTTGAAGTCGGCAAACCTTACGGCGAACTTCCTGTGCCCGAAAAGGAAAACTACGTATTGGGCGGCTGGACGAAGGTTGATATCGGAAAAGTTGTATTGAACGTTTATGATGCTTACGGCATGAATATAGTGCGTTTTTCTACTGCGGAAGGATATGCTGGCTGGGACAGAAAAAATTCCACTAAGTTCAACATGGGAGACATCATTTCTTTCGATGTAACATTTAACGATACTGTTCCGATTGGACTGGATATTAACGACAAAAATGTAAGCGAATCAAAATATACTATTGACGGTTCACGAATTTACGGTCAGATAGTTATTGATAACGACGTATATGATTCGCTTTTTACGTTCCTTGATATTCATTGTGAAAAGCTGAGCGAAGATTTCACAGTTAACGAATTCTGCGTAATTCCGGGGTCGCCGACTTATATCACGGCTGACAGTATTGTTGAAACGTCAGCAGACCATGCCCTTAAAGCATTATGGAATCTTGATATCAGTGGTATGTGGATAGAGGAAGAGGAGTCGGACGACGGAACAACAGAGACATATATTTACAATTTCAGACCTGATGGTATTTTAAACGCTACAACGTTAGATGCTGACGGCAAAGCTGTAGAAACGAGACAGCGTGCGTGGACAGTTTCGGGAAACACTCTGAGTATCACAGATTTCACTCTTAGTAATACAAATGATAATACGATGACCCTTACACTTGACGGAGACAAGCTTACAATATATAAAGAGTCTTCCAATAATTCATACTATATGACAAGATTTGAGGCGAATCTCCCCGGAGACCCTACAGGTGATAAGAAGGTAGATTCTATGGACGCTTCGTTCTGCCTTGGAGAATATTCAAATGTTGCTACCGGCGGTGAATCAAATCTTCCGCTGAAGGTGAGGATAGCCGCAGATGTTAATGTCGATGGCAAAGTAGACTCAAAGGACGCTTCCACTATGCTTGCGTATTACAGCTATACATCTACCGGCGGAAAAGACAGCCTTGATGAATTCCTTTCACCGAAGATCGATAAATAATATTTTCGGGCGGATATGATTCCGCCCGATTTTGTTTTGCTGTGTGTTGGTTTGTCAATGATATGAGACAAATTAAATCAAAAAACTTGACCTGAATTAAGGAAAGCCTTGATGTAGTCAGAAGGCGACATCCAGTTGAGCGGGCGCATGGGGAAATTATTGTATTTTCTG
>Ga0256407_10004098_pt1 | contig 24782 bp, 15 predicted proteins | sample RumenRJG_04DNA_FD_193489 | JGI IMG/M metagenome (GOLD analysis project Ga0256407, IMG submission 193489) | Bovine rumen microbial communities from Lethbridge, Alberta, Canada - RJG_04 | ecosystem: Host-associated > Mammals > Digestive system > Stomach > Rumen | place: Canada: Alberta... | reverse complement strand
CTTATCAAATTAGATTCAGAGGTAAAGGAAATTACAAGGGCACAGTCACAGTTTCCTGGACGATTAAAGCTTCGTCTGCGGGCGGTTCCGGCGGTGGACCCGTTAATCCCCCGCAGCCAAGTATCGAAGTACCTCCAAGCATCACTCCGAGTACCGCTCCAAGCATCACTCCGAGTACCGCTCCAAGCATCACTCCCAGCAGCGTACCAAGCAGCACTGCCTCAAATAGTTCATTAGTTGATTCCTGGAAGTCAGTGCTGACAAAGCAGATTGACTCCGGCATAGTTGATAAAGTATTAAAAAATCTGGCTGACAGTACAAAACTGGCGGATTCCGAGGGCGCCTTAAAGAGCGTTTTAGGAGAAAATGAGCTGTCAAGCCTTAAAGCCGGCGGCAAGAATCCGGAGGTTAAGCTTACTGCTACGGTAGTGGATAAAGTCAGTGAGGAGGATAAGAAGCTTACGGAGACCGGCATTGCCTCATACGCATCCACGGTTCCCAACCTGATGCCGGGAGCATTCTTAGACATTAACCTGAAATTAAATACAACGGGGGATTGGCAGAATATAACATCCACCAAGAGCCCGGTTAAGGTGGTTATGAACGTTCCTGAGGAAATGCAGAAGCTTTCCGACAAGTTTTTTGTTCTGCGTCTCCATAACGGAGCATCCACCCTGCTCACTGACCAGGATAATGACCCGAAGACCGTAACTATAGACAGCGATCAGTTTTCAACATATGTACTGATGTACCCCAGCAGTGACGCAACAGCAGTTAAAACCGGTGAATTAAAATCAAGAGAAAACACTCCATTCATTTTGTGGATGGTAGTGGGAATTACAATGGCATCGATCCTGATCTTCCTGGTTGTATTATTCTTCTTTTACATGCCAATCAGCCGGAAGAAGAGAAGCGGTGAATAAGGGAGAATACTTTGAGGGAATAGAGCTATAGAAAGGTGAGGATTATGACAGGGAAGGCAAATCTTCATAAGAACAGAATATTAGAGAGGATAGGCTTAAAGCTGCTGCTGACGGTTGGAGTGATCGTCTGCGGCTTATTCGCCCTGCCTGAGACGGTCCACGCCGAACCTGAAACCATCACCCCAACTGTTACGCTTTCAGGAGATTCATTTGAGTATACCGGATCAGAAATAGAGCCAGAAGTAACTGTAGAAAATCAAGGAACACCGCTTTTAAAAGGGACGGACTATGTATTGGCTATTACAGATAATATAAATGCAGGCCAAGCAACAGTAACGGTAACAGCAAAAGATGGGGGAAGTTATGTATTTGAGAGGATTGAAAATCATTTTACCATAACTCAGGTTGAAGTAGGCTTAACATGGGATGATGCAGCTGATTACACTTATTCAGGACAAACTCATGCACCTACTCCTGTTATTACCCGAGTAAAAGATGGAGATGATTGTACTGTAGGTGTAACAAACGATAGTTACAAAATTGATGTTGGAGAAAACTACATTGCAACAGCCCAGTTAAATGGCACAGGAAAAAATAATTATAAGCTTCCGAGTCCTTATACTATAACATTTTCCATTGTAAGGGCCGCTTCAACAGCAACATCGCCATCACCTGTAACTGGATTGAAATACGACAATACTCCTAAGACTCTTATTACGGCGGGACATACCGATGACGGAACATTAAAATATGGAATCGGCACAGACAGTGCAGCACCGGAGAGTTTTGGCGAAGACCTTCCGACTGGAAGCGGGGCGGGAGATTATTATATATGGTATATGGTTGAAGGAGATGGCAACCATACCAATAGCACTCCGGTTCGTATGACAGATGCTGTTAACATTGCAAAGGCTGCTTCGACGGTCACCAAGGCACCTACTCCGAATACGCTTACGTATTCTGCTGCAGACCAGGCACTTGTTGCAGACGGTGCAGCATCTGAGGGTGGAACAATGTATTATGCTGTTCAGGATGGAGACACCGAGCCTGTAGCCGGAGATTACAGCGACTCTATACCAACCGGAAAAAATGCGAAAACATATACAGTATGGTATAAATCAGTAGGAGACAGTAATCATGAAGATAGCTCTGCCGAAAGAATTCTAGTACCTCTGGCAAAGGCAGATCTTACTGTAACTGCGTCAGATCAGACCATCACATATGGTGACCAAATTTCTACTGATGCAGATAAGTATACAGTCACAGGGTTACAGGGAACTGATTCAGCGACTGTAACCCTTACGGCAAACACCTCTATTAAGAAGATTACCCCTTCCGTTGAAGTAAAAAATGGCGGAACGGATGTGTCAGGAAATTATAATATTACAAGAACCGAAGGAACGCTGACCATTAACCCGGTTGAGCTTACTATCTTGCCAACCACGGGGCAGGGAAAAGAATTCGGAGAGAATGATCAAACAAACCTGACATATACAGCTACCGGATTTGTAAATGAAGACACAACATCTGTAATTAGAGGGAAATTATCCAGACAAACAGGGGAAGCACTTGGGGAGTATTCATATGATGTTTCGAATCTAAGGGCAGATAATTATACATTTACCTTATCCGGTCAGGCGGATAAGTTTACCATTCGGCAGAAAACCATCACCTCGGACATGATAACCTTAGATCCGGCAAGCTTTGTCCACGATGGTACGGAAAAGGAGCTTAAGGAGATTATTGTTAAACAAGGGTCTCAGAAACTCACAAAAGATTCTGATTTTACGGTTGATGCCTCTTCTGTTACAAAAGCAACCAATGAAGGAGACTATACTGTTACAGTAACCGGAAAAGGTAATTATACCGGCAGTGCAAGTAAAAAGTGGAGCATCGGAAAAGCAGCAGCAAAAGTGACCCCGCCGGAGCCAAAAGAAACGCTCACTTATAGTGGGGCGAACCAGGTATTGATAAAAAAGGCGGGATCCGCAGAACATGCTACAATAAAATACAGATTAGGAAAGACCGGAAGCTGGGTAACAGACTATAAAGAAATCAAAGGGAAGGATGTCGGAACCTATACTATTTGGTATAAAGCATTTGGCGATTCGGGATATCCGGACTCCAATGAGGCTTCCATAGAGGTGTCTATTGATGAAAAGCCTTTGAGCTCATCCTCTATCACCGTTGCAATAGAGTCTCTTACGTATAACGGTTTATATCAAGCTCCGAAAATAACGGTAAAGGACGGATCAAGGACGCTTGAGAAAAACTGGGACTATTATGTTGATGAGGATAGTGACTGGTATGCCCTTGGGTCTCCTTCAGAGAATAAAACCTATACATTGAGACTTTATGGTGAAGGCAATTACACAGATTATGTTACAAAAACCTGGACCATAAAGAAGTCGTCATCCAGTAGTGGCTCAGGCAGTTCGAGTGGCTCCGGCTCCGGCAGCGGATCGAGTAACAAGAATACGTCCGGAACCGGCTCGAGTACTTCAAGGTCGTCAGGCAACAGTTCGTCAGGCAGCAGTGCCTCAAACAGGAGTGCTTCAAGCAGTAGTTCCTCAGGCAGCAGCTTCTCAAGCAGCAGTGCCTCCAAGGACAGTAGCGCCTCCAAGAGTCCATCAAGTGACTCCGGAAAATCTGCCTTGACAGAGGCGGTTGATACCGGCGTATCGGAGACTGCCTTAAAGCAGCTCGCCGACAATACGAAACTGGCAGATTCCGAAGGCACCCTGAAGAATATACTGGGTGAAAAAGAGCTGGCAAGCCTCAGGGCTGACGGCAAGTATCCGGCGGTACAACTGACCGCTACGGTAATGAATAAAGTATCTGAGGAGGATAAGACCCTCACAGAGAGCAGCATAGAAGCGTATGCTTCCTCCGTCCCGAACCTTATGCCGGGAGCATTTCTTAACATAAACCTGAGATTAAACGCATCAGGCTCATGGCAGGAAGTAACCGGTACCAAGAGTCCGGTCAGATTTACGATAAATGTCCCGGAAGAAATGCAGAAGCTCTCGGAAGAGTTTTATGTACTCCGTATCCACAAGGGCGTGGCCACACTACTATACGACCAGGACAAAGACCCGAAGACCGTAACTGTAGACAGCGACCAATTTTCCACATATGTACTTATGTACCCGGGAAATAATGTGGGAGGCAGTTCCCCCGCAAATGCGGCATCAAAAGGAAACTCCCTGTTCCTGCTGTGGATAGTGTTGGGCATTATCCTGGGAGCCATCCTCATTTTCCTCCTGGTATTCTTGCTTTTCATTTACAGGAGAAAGGATATTGAGGAACAGAACCGGGAAGAAGATACAATTGATACAAGACCAAAATGGTAAAAATACACTGATTGTAACTATTTTGAAAGGGGACTACTATGACAGGTATAAAAAATCATAGCGAAAATAAGGTATCTAAAAAGAGGGGGGTTAAAACCCTGCTGATGATGGGAGTTATCATCTTCAGCCTGGTTTTGTCGTCAGCCACCGTTTTCGCCGACGATGATGACCCTGATGATGAGCCCAACGACTTACCTCCTACAATAACAGAACTCACTCCGCATACTCAGGAGAGCTCAGCAGCGCGTCCGCCTGAAGCACACAGCTCAGCGGCCCCTTCGTCCACTGAACCGGAAGAGGAAGAAGAGGAGGAGGAACACGGCTCACAGAGGTCGAGAACACAGGAACATCAAAGCCAGACCCCGATCGTTGGCAAGCTTACCATCACGACCCAGCCAAAAGACCTTAACCTGACCTACGGACAGACAACAGGAAATGCTCTGGTGGTAGAAGCGACTGCCGGAGTGGCTCCGGATGCCATGTCATATCAGTGGTATGAAGAAGGTAAGGCCATTTCGGGAGCTACAAAGTCCACATATATTATACCGGCCAACAGGGGAGTAACTTCCAATCCCTTACACTACCACTGTGTAGTAAGGGTAGGAGAAAACTCCGTCGAAACCAGAGAGGCATTGGTTTCCATAGACAGAAGAGTTGCCACCCTTCAGATCAAAGGATCCCTGGTTTATAACGGAAAGAACCAGACCCCGACCATCGTGGTGGGTAATCTGGTGGGAGGAGACTCCTGCGAGGTAACGGCATCTGCTTCCGGAGACCACAAGGATGCCAGCAAGAGCTATACGGTAACAGCAACTGCTTTATCGAACCCCAGTTATGTACTCCCCAGCAATCCCACCCTGGAGTACACCATTTCAAAGAAAACCATTAACCTTGTATGGAGCCCCAATCCCTGCACATTCCCATATACAGGCTCTCCCCAGGCGCCTACAGCGGCAACCAGCGGATTTGCAGCGGAAGATGCAGGAAAGGTACAGATAAACATTTCCGTCCCCGGAGAACATAAAGAAGCAGGAAAATATACTGCTACGGCTGCTTTGACAGGGCCCGCGGCCGGCAACTATGAGGTAAGTGACCCCACCCAGGACTTCACCATTACAGGTGCTCCTGCTCCGGTGGATAAATCAACCCTTAATACAGTGATTAACACTGCCAACAAGTATTGCGAAAGCATTAAATCATCCTATGGAGATATCGCCGCAACCCTTATGAAGGCCATCGAGGCAGCTAAGTCCGTTTACAATAGGAGCGATGCTACAGCCCAGGAAGTAACAAATGCTGTATCAGCCCTTACAAATGCCTATAACACGGCAGTCAATGAGGTGGATGCGGCAGCAGCGCATGCGGTTGCGGCTAAGATCGCCCTCCTTCCCAATGCAGCAGACGTAAGGGAGAGAGACCGTGCAAAGATAGAGGCTGCAAGAGATGCATATGACGCTCTGACTCCGGCCCAGAAGGACAGGATTACAGCCAAGACCTTAAAGAGACTTACAGATGCGGAAGCAGCACTTGATGCCTTGGATGACCCGAAGCTCAGGATTTATCCTGCCGGAAATGAGAAGGAATACGGAGATGGGGATCCCGTTCTTACTTACTGGATAGAGGAAGTAGGAGGCAACGGATCCCGTATAAAGAGCACGGATTCAAGAGCAAGCAAATACGGAATCAAAGGAAAACTCATCAGAGAAGACGGAGAGGACAGAGGTTCATATAAAACTAAAAGAGAAAGTGATATGGACTACTACGAGAGAGCTGCATCCTTAAGGTCAGATTATTACACCATTAAGATAGTACAAGACGTAGCATTGACAATTAAACCAAAGACCCTGACATCGTCAATGGTTACTTTGACACCCACATCCCAGGTTTACACCGGTAATTCCAGAAAGGTTGAAGCAGTTACAGTAAGGGCTAATTCAACCAACCTGGTTCAGGATACGGATTATATTATTGATAACAGCAGTGTATTATCTGCCGTTGGATCTGCTACACAGGATACCACATATTCCGTTTATGTTATCGGTAGAAGGAATTATACAGGAACAGTAACCAAGAACTGGACCATCACCAAGACCGGGGGAGCACCAGCACCTGCCAGCTCGGTGACACCTGCCAGCTCGGTGACACCTGCAAGCACGGCACAGCCGGCAAGTACCGAGCAGCCGCCAAGCACAGAGCCGGAGCCCTCAACAAGCAGTGAGGAAAGCACCGCAGAGGCTGCAGAGAGCGCACACTTAACATCGGTAAATACGGGAATGCCTGAAGAAGCCATTAGAAAGCTTGCAGACAGCACAAGGCTTAAGGACGTTGAAAATGCCCTGGTATCCGTTATAGGTGAGAGCGAGTTAAAAGCACTCCGGGATGAGGGAAAACAGCCGGAAGTACAGCTGACCACAAAGGCTATGAAGGCAGTCAGTGATAATGAGAAGAAGCTTGCGGAAAGCACCGTAGGCGCATCTTCTTCAGACAGCCTTACCCCGGCAGCATACCTTGACATTAACCTGTCAGTGGAAACTACAGGAACATGGACAGCCGTAACCCAGACTTTGAAGCCCATTGAGGTTACCATAGATGTTCCGGAGGAGTTCCAGAAGATTACCAACAAGTTCTATATCCTTCGTATCCATCAGGGAGTGGCATCACTGCTCTTTGACAAGGATGAGGACCCGAAGACCATCACCATTGACAGTGACCAGTTCTCCACCTATGTGCTGATGTATCCCGGAAAGGCCGGAGCCAACACCCCGGCGGCAAGAAACCGGACTACCGTAGTAATCTGGATATTAGTGGGAGTGGTAGTAGTAGCCCTCTTACTGATCCTGATAATTTTCCGGGTTCGGACATCAAGACGCAGAAGACGTGAAGAATAAGGTTTAAATAATTATGCAGGAAGACTCCAATTCCGCAGTCATGGGGAGAGCATTACGCCTACTCCCCATGATTGTTGTAATGATAACTATTTTCATATTCTCAATGGCACCGGCGGAGAAGTCGGCCGGAACCAGCGGCGGGATTCTGGCGGTTATTGTTGATCTTCTGGAGAAAATGACCGCCACCACCTTTTCTGCGGAAGCCTTGGATATAATGCATACTCTTTTACGGAAATCCGCCCATATTATGGAGTATGCAATACTTGGGGCCACGGTGGTCTTTGCCTTTTATCCGGAGATTTCGGACTTTGTATCTTCGAGATCGGATGGGGCATCGCCGGCAGATTGTGGGAGATCACCTTTGTTTATCACAATCCCCCTTGCTGTATCCGCCCTCTATTCCGCCTCCGACGAGATCCACCAGCTCTTCGTCCCGGGCAGGAGCGGAGAAGTCTTAGATGTTATCATTGACTCCTGCGGGGCTCTTATCGGCATCCTGATCACCAACGCCATTTACCGGAGAAAAGAGAGAAAAGCCCATGATTTGCAAAGCATGTCATAACCAATGCCAATTAAATGAAGGTCAGACAGGAGTATGCCGGGCTCGCAGGTGCGAGGACGGCGCCGTTAAATGCGCCAATTACGGCCTGGTTACTTCCATTGCCCTAGACCCCATAGAAAAGAAGCCCCTGAATTTGTTTCATCCGGGGGCTTATATTGTCTCCGTGGGCAGTTTCGGCTGCAACCTGCGCTGTCCCTTCTGCCAAAATCACGACATTTCCTATGGCTTCGGAAATGAGTATAGGGGCGGGGTAAGGTATATTGCGCCGGATGAACTGGCGGACATAGCAGGAGAGTATGTCGGCCACGGTAATATCGGTGTGGCCTTTACCTATAATGAGCCCCTGGTGGGCTATGAGTACGTGATCGATGCCTCGAAGGAGGTCCACAAGAGAGGCTTAAAGACTGTGCTGGTATCAAACGGCTGTGTATCAGATCAGGTTGCAGACCTGGTGATACCCCACATTGACGCCGCAAATATAGACTTAAAGGGTTTTACGGATGATTATTACGGAAAGTTTCTAAAGGGCAGCAGGGATATGGTAATGAACTTCATTGAGAAGGCTGCAGACCATGTGCACCTTGAGCTTACCACCCTGGTTGTCCCGGGATATAACGATACTGAAGAGGAAATGAGAGAATTATCCGGCTGGATAGCCGGCCTTAAGGGCGGCAGAGGTGCGGAAGATATTGCCCTTCATATAAGCCGGTATTTCCCGCGCTTTAACTTAGACGTCCCCGCCACGGATATAGGACTAATTTACCATTTGAGCGATGTGGCCCGGGAAAACTTAAGCCACGTCTTCCCGGGGAATGTGTAAAACAGTTGAAAGTAGGCCACTTCACCCCCATAACTATGTCAGAATAAATATGTCATAATTGGCACCTTGTTACAACAATATTGTTATAACAAGGTGCCTTTAATATATTTCCGTTAGATTTTTGGCAATGCTAAGATGAACTTGTAACGGGGTATTTTTAATAGTATAGTATAGTGTTTTTTCAATAGGAGGAGGAAGTATGAAAAAATTTTTTGCACTGTTACTTACACTTTCAATGGTATTTATGCTTGCATCCTGCGGCAATGGGGGTTCAGCAGGTGGAAGCGCAGCCAGCGGCAGCGGCGCAGCCGGCGCATCAGGCGGTAATCTCCCGTCTTATACCATCACCTTTGCGCATGATTGCGGTAACGGAACACCTACATTTGAAACTGCAGAGATGTTCAAGAAGCTCATAGAGGAGAGATCCAACGGAAGAATTAAAGTAGATCTCTATCCACGTGGAGAGCTTTCAGGAAATGATGCATCCAAGACATCATCAATGCTCGGCAGCGGTGACATCCAGATGTCCGCTATCAATGGTCTTCAGACAGCTCTTTGGGACGTTTACAAATTCCCATATCTTCTGAGCACATTAGAGGAAGCATACAAGTCAGAAGAAGGAGAGTCAGGAAAGTACATGCTTGATTCTCTTAAAGAATCCGGAATCCTCGGATTATCCTTCTGGGATGTAGGTTTCCGTGTATTCACAGCTAAGAAATCACTTGCCGATGTAAAAGACGTTAAGGGCCTTAAGCTTCGTATCATAAGCTCTCAGGCATTTACAGCATTTGCTCAGGCTCTGGGCGCTACACCGGTATCAACAACCATGGGTGAGCTCTACACTGCATTACAGCAGGGCTCAGCAGACTGCCAGGAGAATCCTCTTGCAACCATCTGCTCCAGAAATCTTTATGAGGTTACACCTTATGTAACCCTTACAAACCATGTATGGACATACTACATCTTCGCAGTAAACCAGAAGTGGTTTGAGAGCCTTCCTAAGGAAGACCAGCAGCTCATCCAGGATATCAACAAAGAATGTACAGCTCATCACAGAAAGATCGCTGAAGAACTGCAGCAGGGCTACAAGGACAAGATCGTAGCTGCAGGCGGCAAGATTATTGATCTTACAGACGCACAGCGTGAAGAGTGGGTTAAGATCGGAAGAAGTACCCACAAAGACCTTGAGAGCATTGTAGGAGCTAACGTTCTTGATCTCTTCTACAAAGATCTTGGTATCAAGAAACCCTGGTAGACCATTTTAAAACTAAATAAGAGGTATCACGATGAAAGTAATAGACGCTATTGATAAGGGTCTGGCGAAGGCGGAAGAGTTCATCGCCATGGTCTTTATGAGTATTATGATTATTGTTGTTTCTTTACAGGTCGTGAATCAGGCATTTCTGCATTTTGATAACATTACATGGACAGAAGAAGTCTCCAGAATACTACTCGTATGGGTAGTATTCATCGGAGGCTGTATAGCCACAAGAAGAGGGTCCCATTTGGCGGTATCCTTCATTTACGACGGGCTTAAAGGCCCCGTAAAGCTCGTCGTAAGAGTGGCAGTTCTTCTGGTCTGCATGTTTGTATGCGGCTATGTATGCCGGTCAGGCATTGCCATGATAGGAGTCCAGAATATGCAGGGACAGTTCTTCGGAATTACGAGACTTCCCGTATGGGTTGCCTCTCTTGCAGTACCTGTCTGCTTTGCTGAGATGTGTTTGAGATTTGCGATCATACTTATACGTGAACTGCACACTGCTATAAAGGGCAAAAATGAGGGAAAGGAAGGTGAGGCATCATGTTAGTTGCAATGCTTATCGCGTTTTTCGCTTCCATGTTTTTGTCTGTTCCCATCGCCATTGCCATCTCATTTTCATCAATAATGGCCCTGGAGCTTTTCGGCAATATTACGCCCCAGTTTATGGCGACACATATATACAGTTCAGCCAACAACTTCACTCTGGTTGCCCTGCCCTTCTTTATGATGGCGGGAGCGCTGATGCAGCACGGAGGCGTGTCCAAAAGACTTATCAGCTTCTGTAAGGTCTTTGTAGGTGGAATGCATGGTTCTCTGGGAATGGTTACGGTGCTTGCCTGTATGCTTTTTGCGGCAATCTCCGGTTCCGGTCCGGCAACCGTTGTTTCAATAGGATGTATTGTCCTGCCTTTGATGGCGGATGAGGGCTATGATCCGGCCTATTCCGGCTCCCTTATCGCTACGGCAGGAGGCCTGGGAATGGTTATCCCCCCCAGCCTTCCCATGATCACTTATGCTGTTCTCGCAGAAGTATCAGTAGGAGCCCTCTTTGCAGCCGGAATCGTTCCGGGTATTCTTCTGGGTGTAGGCCTTATGATAGTAAACTATTTCGTCTGCAAGAAGAAGAAAATGGGTGTCGTCGTTAAAAGGAAGATTACCTTTAAGATCTTCTGGGATGCCTTAAAGGAGTCCATCCTTGCCCTGCTTATGCCCGTTATCATCCTGGGCGGTATCTACGGCGGACTCTTTACTCCCACGGAAGCAGCCTGCGTTGCAGTTGTTTACGGTCTGATAGTAGGTATATTTGTTTATAAAGAAATTAAGATGGATACGTTAAAGAAGATACTGGTGGACGCATCGGTTATGGCCGCTACCGCACTTCTTATCATGTGCATGGTAGACGGATTTAACTGGGTTCTAACCGTTACCCACGTTCCCCAGATCCTCTCAAACTTTATTGTAAGCAACTTCCCGACCAAATTCGCATTTGTGGCAGCCCTTTCAGTGGTTATGCTTATTCTGGGATGTTTAATGTCCGCAAATGCAGCTATCATCATTCTTACACCTATTTGTGCCCCCATCGCGGTAGCCATGGGTGTTGACCCCATCCAGCTGGGAGTTATCATGATAGTTCTGCTGAATATAGGCTGTGTTACACCGCCTTACGGTGTGCATATGTTTATCGCATCGGGAATTACCGGAACGCCTGTTAACAAGATGTTTAAATGGATATGGCTATTGGTAGGTTCGGGTATAGTCATAACGGCTATCCTCATCCTCGTACCGGAGCTGTCCATCTGGCTTCCCAAGGCCCTTGGCGTTTATAAGGGATTGGCGTGACGTTAGGAGATATGTAAATGACAGAAAAAGATATTTTACAGGAGCGAGACCGCAGATTCAAAATGTTAAATGACATTATGGAGAAAGAAAATCTTGACTCGGTTCTTCTTACCTCCATTGCCATGCCTACATTCCAGCTGTGTGTCAAATTTTTCAGTAATTATCAGCTTAATACCCGTCGGGCTTATATATACTGCAAAAGGGGAGGGGTGCCCTTTCTCCTTCTCCCCACGGCGGGACAGGTATTTCATGCCAAGTCAATAAGCTGGCTTCCTGAAGAAAATATATTGTGCGGTGATCTTAATGCCCTGATAAAAGAGAAACTCTCCGGGGCTAAAAGAGTGGGCTGGTACCAGCCTGACGAGATCCCCATCAGCGTTTATAACCATTTAATGAGTACAGGTGCCGAGTTCGTGGATATTACCAAGGACCTCACCAATGCAAGAGCCAGCAAGTCGGAGTATGAGATCGAGCTTACAAAGGATGCCTCTAAGATGGCAGCAGACTCCCTGGCTCAGATCCTTAAAGTACTGGAGCCCGGCAAGTCTACGGAAGAAGAGCTTATCGGTGCTGCGGAAGGCTATCTTCGTGCTCATGGCATGACGGATTCTTTGATCCTTACCAGGTCACAGAAGCCCCACGCCTTCATTTCCAAGGCATTACCCGTTACCATCAAAAAGGACGGCGTCTTCGTTTATTCTGCTGAGGTTGCGGGAAGAGGCGGTTACTGGACCCAGATGGTTAGGCCCATATTTATGAGCCGGGATGCACAGCCCGAGGCTCAGGATATTTTAAGAGTGGGTAAGTTGTGCGAAGAAGCGGGACTTAAGGTCCTCCGCCCGGGAAACCGGATATGTGACCTGGGAGAGACCATAGAAAATGAAATCCGCGCCAACGGGTACAAGACCGGCGTATGGTGCGGACACGGCATGGGTCCCGATCTGGGAGATGCGGTGGATATCGGTTCAAGCGTAAAGATGGAGATCGTTCCGAATATGATCATCACCCTCCATCCCAGCATAGTAAGCGATACAGACGGACTGCTCTACGGTAATACATTCCTTACCACAGAGTCGGATCCCATCTGCCTGACACCTTACTTTAACACCTCACCTTTCTTCGAAGACATGCTTGCAGAGGCCAAAGACTGGACATGATCCATAAAGGCCTTGACTATGGGCCTGGAGGCAGGATCCATGGAGGCCACGCAATGCTGCTTCCTTGAAGGATGATCGGTGTCAATAAGAATATTACGTACGTTAAAACTTTGTGAAGAGCTGAAGGCTTCGCTCAGGAGGGTAATACCCATATCCAGCTCCACCATTTGCATAATGGCAAGGGTAGTGTTGGAATAAATGAGCCTTCCGGGTATTATCCCAAGCTCTTCACAAAGTCTATGGAAAGCATCAATGGTTTTTCGATTTTGATTCCTGTCCGACGGGCATATGAAAGACTTTCCGCAAAGCATCTCCGGTGTTACCTTTTTCAGTTTGGATAAGGGGTTATCCTTGCTTACAGTAATAGTGTAACGCGCATTTGAGATGTCCACCTTTCGGATATTCGAGGTATGCTTAAGCCGGATAGACGGTGTAAATATTACATCGCAGGTCTTTTCCAGAAGATTTTGTACTATCACCTGATAGGGGAATTCCAGAAATACCACAGAGCAGGTGGGGTGGTCTTTTAAAAATGGGGGGACATATTCTTTCAAAAATCCGGCCTCATAACCACCGAAGCCAATGGTCAGGGAGTCTTCCCATCCTGCGGCTATCTCGGAGCTTACCTGCTGGGCAGAGCCGTAGATCCTGACAACCTCCTTGGTCTGCTCAAGAAAATACTTGCCGGCGGGGGTCAGCTCCACCATATGGTGGTTCCGGTAAAAAAGCTGGAATCCCAGGTCTGCTTCCAAATCGGCGATGGCCCTGCTTATGGCTGTCTGGGCAATGTGACACTCTTCTGCAGCCTTGGAGAAGTTCAGATATTTTGCAACACTGTGGAAATACATCAATTTTCGAAAAGTCATTATCTTGTCCTTGTAATCAGAGATTTTAGTAAATTTTAACATTCATATTTTTGCATGTCAAATAAGAGGAGGTGTGTGAAATAATGATGTACCCTCATCTGTTCAGCCCCCTTACCATCAGAAAGGTGCGGTTTCGCAACAGGTTATTTGCGGGGCCCTGCTCCATGACGCCGGGAAACAGGCTTTATCGGGGACCCGATATTAGACAGATTCTTTATTTTGAAGACAAAGCAAGAGGAGGTTCGGCAGCCGTAACCGTGGCTGAAACGGTGGTTGACAACCCCTATGCCAATAGAAAACATGCCGGAAATATGGCACTTTCCGTATTCAGAAGCGAATATACCAAGGAAGCCGCATTTATTGCAAGACACGGTGCGGTACCTTCCGTTCAGTTATTTCACGGCGGAGACACCACCAGTCCTGAGTTTATAAACGGCCTGGATCCCCATGGCCCCTGCGATTATGTAAGGGAAGACGGGGTCCATGTAAGAGCCTTTAACAAAGAGGAGATGGACCAGGTCTGCAAGGATTATGCAAGGGCCGCATCCCTGATGAAGGTCTGCGGTTTTAAGATGATCATGATCCATGGTGGCCACGGCTGGCTTTTAGCCCAGTTTCTTTCCCCTACCACCAATAAGAGAGCCGATGAATACGGCGGTCCCATTGAGAATCGTGCCCGCTTCCCCCTGGCTATTTTAAAAGCGGTGAGGGAAGCCATCGGGGATGATATGCTTATTGAGCTTAGGATAAGCGGGGACGAGCATATTGAAGGAGGCATAACCATTGAAGATGTATGTGCCTTCGCGAAAATGGCGGAGGAGTATGTGGATATAATCCATTTGTCCGCAGGCTGCTATTATACCACTAACCAGTACACTTTCCCGGGAATATTCGTCCCCGGCGGGCCTGAAGGATGCAATCTCTCTCTGGCCAGGGAAGTAAAGAAACATGTCAGCATTCCCGTTGCCACAGTAGGAGGATATGGTGCGGATCCGGAGGAACTGGACCGCATTATAAGAGACGGGGAAGCGGATATCATATACATGGCAAGGCAGATCTTAGCAGATCCCCAGACCCCCAACAAGTGGTACCGGGGAGCGGACAGCGAAGTCACCAAATGCGTCCGCTGCATGAACTGCCTGGGTAATTTCGACCATGGAGAATTTGGCTGTGATGTGAACCCCACGGTGGGCCATGAAATGATGGATGTGGTCCAACGCCAGCAGCCCCGTGAATCCAGAAGCGTAGTTGTGGTAGGCGGAGGTCCTGCGGGAATGAAGGCGGCGCTGACTGCCTGGGAAAGGGGCCACAGCGTCACCCTTATTGAGAAGAAGGACCGCCTGGGCGGAACTTTGAATTTCCTGGAACATGACTGCCACAAGTACCAGCTCATGTCCTTTAAGAACCACCTTATTAAATGTGTCGAGGACAGCAGTATCAATCTGATGCTTAACACCGAGGCTACCCCGGAACTTATTGGGAAGTTGAAGCCTTATGCGCTTATAGCCGCGGTGGGATCTACCGTAAATGTTCCCAAGGCTATACCGGGATTGTTGGAAAACGGCGCCATGAGCTGCAAGGATATTGCCGAGGATCCGGACAAGGTGGGAAAGAATATAGTGATCATAGGCGGAGGCCTTACGGGTGTGGAAACCGGATTATCATACGCCGAAGAGGGCCGTAAGGTTACCATAGTGGAAATGATGAGCACCATCGCAGCCGGTGCCAACCATATAACCCGGCCGGCTATCATGGAGACCTTTGAGCGGCTTTCCGACAGGATCAGCTATATGACCGATACGAAGGTCCTGGAAATAACAAAGAACGGGGTTAAGGTTAAGAAGGGAGAGGAAGAGATCCTGCTTGAAGCGGATACTGTTATATACAGCGTCGGCCTGACTCCCAATATAAAAGTCCTTGAAGAGCTGGAGAAATGCGACGTAAGTTTCTTCAGGGCAATAGGTGATTGCGAGGGCATAGCCGCCATGCGTAAGGCTATCTGGTCCGGCTACCACGCAGCAATGGATGTTTTGTAATTTTCATTTTACTCCTTATAGTATAGTGGGGCAGGGGGGATTTTTACCTCCTGTCCCCTTTTTTGATCAGAGAACCTGTAAAAATACAAAAATATGAGGAAAAATCTGAAAAATTGTGATAATATGAAAGATAGAGTTTCTTGTTAAGACTATTTAGGGGAGTAGATCGTTAAATGAAAAGAAAGAAAGCCATATCTATATTGATCGCTGCGGCGATGGCGGTGTCGGCGGCAGGCTGTGGCGGAGGTGGCGATGCTTCAAGCACCTCTGCGGTGGAAATGAGAGTCCAGCGCCAGGAGGGTAACGTTTCTTTATCAAATGAGAAGGGGGAAAGCGTAACCCTTCTGGAGAAGATGCGCCTTAACGCCGGCCATAACCTGGATACCGCCAAGGAAAGCTTCGTTACGGTTTCCATGGACGAGACCAAGGTCCTGACTTTGGAGGAGAACGGAGGGGCATCCATTGAACAAAATGGCAATACCTTGAATTTTGTAGTAAAAAAGGGTAATGCCCTTGTGGGTCTGACCGAGGAATTAAAAGGGGATCAGGCTGTTGAAGTCCGCAGCGGCAACATGATCTGCGGTATGCGAGGTACTTTCGTCCAGGCAGGTGAGAATGAAAAGGGGGAAAAAGAGTTTTTAGTTGCGGAAACAAGTAACCCTGATGGCTTGCCGATAAAGGCAGTTGATGGAAACGGAAATGTCATAGGAGAAATCACGGCAGAACCCGGCAAGAGGGTTGTATATAAAGGCCCTGTTATGGCAGGAATACCGGGACTACCCGGACAATCAGGGGCTTCCGGAAGTAACGCGGCCGCTTCAAGTGGGGACGCAAACGGAACCAGCCAGCTTTTCGAGAAGTCCGACTGTGGTTTGGAAGATTTTTCGTCAGCCAGTCTGGTGGCTATGGGGAATGATCAAAGTTCCTTGGAAAAGATTTCGAAACAGCTGGGAGTTGAGGTACAATATGCAAAGGATCTGACTGCCCTCTTTAGTCAGACCGGGTTATTAGATGGAGGCCAGGGTGGCCTTACTCCCCTTTACGGAGAGAAAGCTCAGGCAATGGGAGATGCTGCCAAAGCCACCAGGGATGCCACCGGTAAAGAGATGAAGACAGAGCTTGCCATTCTTGATAATACCCGTAAAGTCATGGATAATGCCGATAAAAAAGGCTTAAATGCTGCAGACATGGCCAGTGTAACCAAGAACGCCAATGAGCAGATGATCGGTATAGCCAAGGCGGCTAAGGATGCAGGAGCTCAGGGCGATGGCCTTGCTGAGATTACAAAGGTTGCATCAGGACAGATTGTTAATTTTGCTGGTGCGGCAATAGATGGTGGACTGTCGGTAGGTGATATAAATGGACTCACTAATGCCTCGGGAGAAGGTTTGTCCCGTATTATCACATCCGGAAGTACAGGAGGACTTCAGGCGGCTAATTTTGATACCCAGAGAGTATTGAACCAGATTAATGCGGAAGTATCCAGGCAGCAGTCAAGTATGGAGTCTCTTAGACAGTTGCTCCAGGAAAGATCAGGAGATGCCGGTGCAAGAAATAATGAGCAGGCAATGGCAATGCTTAGAAATAATCTTTCAGGACAGAATGCAGCTAATGCAGGCAATGGGGCAAATGTTCAGCCGACCCCGGCACCAACCCCGGCACCCACTCCGGCCCCGACACCCGAACCAACCCCCACTCCGGTAGCAGAGGATTACGATGACGATGATGATGACGACTATAGTTACACACCGTCAACCCCCGCATCAAGCAGCACTGTAGAAAAAACGCCTCATTCTATTTCTAAGAAGGTTGAGCTTTTCTATAACGATAAAAAGGTTATAGACGCTGATGAATATATTTCTTTACTTGCCACCGTAGATATTTCCGGGCTGTCTAACGGAAAGGCAGTGGCAGGAACACCAATTACCGTTACTGTTAATGAAAAATCAGGGGTAGGAGTTAATATTCGAATACCTCAAATGTCAAAGTCTTTCCACGGCGATTCGGCGTCCTTTAATATGCTGGACACAGACCTTGAGGTAAGGATAGACTTAGAGGTATTCGACTATACCGTTTACGGGATGGGCGGAAAAGTAGAGGGAATATATAAGACTTATGATTATTCTGAACCCAATAACCTCTTAAATCCAGTATTTAGTAATGAGATTATTGCGGGAAATAGATATCAAGGATCAGCGGAGTTTTGTGTTAGAATTGGTGTTCCCGTTACGGAACTGGTTATTATTTCAATAATATCGAATGATAATCAATTAAATCCGGGTTATATGGTACACAAGCAGGAGTTAAACTCTGCTGACATAACCCGTGGTGGAACGGATTCAAAAGGAGTCTACCGTGAATATACCCTTTCTCCAGATACACCTATTATTTCCGTAACAGCTAGTTAAAAATAATGTGTAAGGGGGGCGGTTAACCGCCTCCTTTTTAGTCAGAAAAAATCAAAATATTTCATAATTTGTATACATTTTTATTGTTAATACCACAATTTTGTGGTATTATTTTATATACGGGGAATTACATATAGGAGGAACACATTATAGGAACCGGATAACCAAGAAAGTGTATGAAAGGAGGAAGTCCATGATCTACACTGTAACCTTTAATCCGGCTATCGACTATATAGTGCGAATGTCAAAGGACCTTGCCCCTGGCATGACCAACCGGTCTGACTCGGAGGAATGCTATTTCGGCGGCAAGGGGATTAATGTGTCCACTATTTTAAAGAATCTGGGGTTAGATAACACAGCCCTTGGTTTTGTTGCGGGTTTTACAGGCGAAGCCATCGAGAGATCCGTTAAAGACCGCGGCATTAAGGCTGATTTTATCAAACTACCCGAAGGCATTTCCCGGATCAATGTCAAGATCAAGGGCTCGGAGGAGACAGAAGTAAATGCCCAGGGCCCGTCTATTCCGGCAGATTGTCTGGACCAACTTTTCGACCGCATCAAGCAGCTTCAAGACGGCGACATCCTTATCCTTGCGGGAAGCATACCTAAGACCCTTCCCAGCGACGTCTATGAGCGCATCCTGGAAACCATTAAGGATAAGAAAATAGAGACTGTGGTTGATGCCACAAAGGATCTGCTGAAAAACGTCTTAAAATACCATCCGTTTTTAATTAAACCGAATAACCACGAACTGGGTGAGATGTTCGATACCGTCATTTCATCCGAAGAGGACATCATTTTCTACGCCAAAAAATTGCAGGAAATGGGAGCTCGAAACGTGCTCATTTCCATGGCGGGAGACGGTGCTCTTCTTATAACTGAGAAGGGCGAGAAATTCCGGGCAGGAGTTCCCAAGGGCACTGTACGTAACTCTGTGGGTGCCGGAGACTCCATGGTGGCAGGATTTGTAGCAGGCTTCATTCAGACCGGGCAGTATGAAGAAGCGCTGAAAATGGGTACTGCAGCCGGCTCGGCTACTGCTTTTTCCGACGACTTAGCCACGGGGGAAGCAATAAAGAAACTCTACGCAACTCTGTAACACAAAAATGGAGGAGGAATTTATGAGGATTACAGATTTACTGAAAAAAGAGGCTATAAGCCTCAACGCTTCGGCAGCGGACCAGAATACTGCCATTGACATTCTTGTGGGACTTCATTCCAAGGTGGGCAACCTTTCGGATGAGGCCGGTTTCAAAAACGCCATCCTCGCCAGAGAGGAGAAAGGGTCAACGGCTATCGGAATGGGTATAGCAGTTCCCCATGCCAAATCCGGAGCGGTTAAAAACGCGGGCCTTACTGCAATGACCATCCCTGCAGGCGTTGATTACAAGGCCTTAGACAATAACCCAAGCAAGCTCTTTTTCATGATCGCAGCCCCGGATGGTGCGGCAGACACCCATTTGGAAGTACTTTCAAAGCTTATGACCCTTCTTATGGACGCATCATTTGCAAATAAGCTTATTGAGGCTAAGACACCGGAAGAGTTCCTGGCTATAATCGACGAGAAGGAAGCAGCCAAGGACAAGGAAGAGGCGGCTAAAGCTGCTGCAGCGGCACCTGCTCCCACGCCTGCTCAGGCAGCTCCTGCAAAGAAACTGGTTGGAATAACAGCCTGTCCTACGGGAATAGCCCATACATTTATGGCGGCTGAGGCCCTGGAGCTTAAGGCTAAAGAGATGGGCATAGACATAAGGGTTGAAAAAAGCGGTTCCGCAGGAGCCAAAGATCCCTTAACGGCTGCCGAGATAAGCGAAGCAGTGGCAGTTATCGTTGCCTGCGATAAAAATGTTGATATGTCCAGGTTCGACGGAAAGCCGGTGGTTATGGCTGCTACCAAGGATGCTATCCACACACCGGAGAATCTTATTGATAAAGCTCTTTCCGGAAATGTACCGGTATATCATTATACAAAGAGCACATCTGCAGGAGATTCGCTCCAGGCCGAGGGTGCAGGACGTAAAGCTTACAAGCACCTTATGAACGGTGTATCCCATATGCTGCCCTTCGTTATCGGCGGCGGAATCCTTATAGCCATCGCATTCCTGCTGGACGATTATTCCATCGATCCCTCTAACTTCGGTACAAATACGCCCATAGCTGCCTGGTTTAAGAATATCGGTGGTGCGGCATTTGGCTTTATGCTTCCCATCCTTGCAGGCTTTATCGCACAAAGTATCGCTGACCGGCCGGGTCTTGCAGTAGGTTTTGTAGGCGGTTACCTGGCTTCAACCGGTGCAACATTTGCCCTGCCCGGCGGCGACGTTCCTTCAGCCTTCCTTGGCGCACTGGTTGCAGGTTTCATAGGGGGCTACCTGGTACTTTACATGGAGAAGCTCTGTGACAAACTTCCGCCGGCACTTGAAGGAATTAAGCCGGTTCTTATCTATCCTTTATGCGGAATCCTTATGATAGGCGTGGTAATGTGCGCTATAAATCCTATCGTTGGAGCCATAAATGCTTGGATATCCGGCGTTCTTACCAGTATGAGCACCGGTTCTATACTGATCCTGGGACTCTTACTGGGAGCAATGATGGCCACCGACATGGGCGGTCCGTTAAACAAGGCGGCTTATGTATTCGGAACAGCGGCCCTTGCCAACCAGAATGAGACCGGATTTATGATCATGGCAGCAGTTATGGTGGGCGGAATGGTTCCTCCCATTGCTATTGCTCTGGCCACCATCATTTTCAAGAACAAATTCACTCCGGCAGAGAGGAAGTCAGGCCCCGTTAACTTTATCATGGGTCTGTGCTTCATTACCGAGGGTGCTATTCCATTTGCAGCGGCAGATCCCCTTCACGTAATCCCTTCCCTTATGGTGGGTTCCGGTGTAGCGGGACTCTTGTCCATGGCCTTTAAGTGTACCCTTATGGCGCCCCACGGCGGAATCTTCGTATTCCCGGTTGTGGGCAACGTTGCCATGTACCTGGTGGCCCTTGCAGTGGGATCGGTTGTAGGATGTCTCCTTCTCGGAGTTTTAAAGAAGAAGGTTGAATAGAAAAGAAAACAATTAAAAGGAGGACAACTATGGTATCTCAAAAGACAAAGATCATAAACGAACAGGGTATGCACATGCGGCCGGCAAGCGTCTTAAGCCAGGCTTTGGCGCCATTTGAAAGCAGCATAAAAATACTTTTCAACGGAAATGAATACGACGCAAAAAGCGTAATGATGCTTATGGCAGCCTGCTTAAAATGCGGCTCTGAGCTTGAAGTGGTATGCGACGGTCCCGACGAAGCCGACGCATTAAAGAAGGCTATAGAGCTTATCGACAGCGGTATGGGCGACTAGATAAGGAGATATTTTATGCAAAACGGAATCGCTGCCTCCCGGGGAATAGGCATCGGGAGCATTTGCGTAATAGCAGAACACGATCTTGTATTTGAAAATAAGAAGATTGAGGACACGGAGGCCGAAAAAGGGCGGTTTGACACGGCTGTCGATGCCTTTAAGGAAGAGACCCTGGCCATGGCGGAAGACATAAGAAAGCGAATCGGCCCCAAAGAGGCGGAGATTATGGAGGGTCATCTGGTTATGATCTCCGACCCCACTATGTCCGGAGAAATGAAGAAAATGATTGACGCGGGACAATGCGCCGAGGCTGCCGTCAGCGCGGTCTGCGATATGTTCATCGGAATGTTTTCAAAAATGGATGATGACATAATGAAGCAGCGGGCCTCTGACATCAGCGACATCAAGACCAGTCTCTTAAAGATTCTTCTGGGCATTAAGGATATTGATATAAGCAAGGTAGAGCCAGGCACTGTTCTGGTGGCCAAGGATCTTACTCCCTCCATGACCAGCCAGATCGTTAAGGAAAATGTTTCGGGGATCATAACGGAGGTAGGAGGAAAAACCTCTCACTCCGCAATACTAGCCAGGGCCCTGGAGATCCCGGCGGTATTGTCTGTTCCGGGCATAACCAAGACCGTCAAGGATAAGGACACGGCCATTGTAGACGGAACAGAGGGCGTGATCCACATTAATCCCAGCGGGGATGTACTTTCAAAATACATCCGCATGCGGGAAGAATTCATTAAGAGCCAGGCCGAGTTAAAGAGCTTTATGGGCAAGGAAACCCTGACGGCAGACGGGGAAAGCGTGGAATTGTTTTGCAATATCGGAACCCCGAAGGATGCCAAAAAGGCCGTGGAATGTGACGGAGAAGGCATCGGTCTTTTCCGGTCGGAGTTTCTTTATATGGACAATAACCACCTGCCCACGGAGGATGAGCAGTTTGAGGCCTATAAAGAAGCCGTGGAGATAATGAAGGGCAAAACCGTAATTATAAGAACTTTAGATATCGGCGGCGACAAAGATATCCCCTACCTCAACATGAAAAAGGAGGAGAATCCCTTCCTTGGATACCGGGCAGTGCGTTACTGCCTCGGAAATAAAGAGATTTACCGGACCCAGCTTCGGGCGATCGTACGAGCCAGCGCCTTCGGAAAAACAAAGATAATGGTTCCTCTTGTGACTTGTGTAGAGGAACTGCGGGAAGTAAAAGAAATGGTTGCTGAGATAAAGAAGGACTTTGATAGCGCGGGGGTGGCTTTCGATAAGGACATTGAGGTGGGCTGCATGATCGAGACTCCCGCTGCATCCCTTATCTCAGATATGCTGGCTAAGGAAGCTGCATTTTTCTCCATTGGTACAAACGACCTAACCCAGTACACCATGAGCGTTGACAGGGGAAATGCAGATGTTTCATATCTGTATTCCACCTACCAGCCCTCTGTTCTGCGCTCTATTAAGACCATCATCGAAAACGGAAGGGCGGCGGGAATTCCCGTGGGAATGTGCGGAGAAGCAGCAGCAGATCCCCTGATGATTCCCCTTTTGATATCCTTCGGACTTACGGAATTCAGCGTGAATCCGGTGCTGGTACTTACAGCCCGGTCTATCATTTCAAAGTGGTCCAAAAAGGAGGCTGACGCCCTTGCGGAGAGGGTCTTGGAGATGCCTACAGAAGGAGAGATTGTAAAAGCGCTAAAAGAAGCTGCAAAATAAATGAAACAGAAGGGGACGGTTCACCGTCCCCTTCTGTTTCACCGTCTCCGAAAGACCGTTTTTTTTCTGTAGTTTTCTGAAATAATATGATAATATAGAATATAGTGATTTTGTAAGAATTATACGGGGGGAGTTGTAACATATGAAAAGAAAGAAGGCTTTATCAATATTGCTTGCTGCGGCTTTGGTGGCATCGGCGACAGGTTGCGGCGGCGGAGGCGGCGATGCCTCAAGTACAACCGCAGTTGAGATGAGAGTCCAGCGCCAGGTGGGTACCGTTACCCTTTCCAATGAGAAGGGAGAGAATGTTACCCTCATAGAGAAGATGCGTCTAAACGCCGGCCATAACCTGGATACTGCCAAGGAGAGCCTTGTGGCAGTTTCCATGGATGAGACCAAGATGCTGACCTTGGAGGAGAACGGAGGAGCCTCTGTAGTACAAAAGGGCGGCACACTGCAGTTTGAAGTAAAGAAGGGCAATGCTCTTGTGAGCCTGACTGAGGAATTAAAGGACGGTCAGGCTGTTGAAGTGCGCAGCGGCAATATGATCTGCGGTATGAGAGGAACCACTGCTCAGTACGGTAAAGATGGGAACGGCGACGACACCGTACTTGTCGCAGAGACAGGAAGAACTGATGGCGTAGAGGTTAGAGCTGTAGATAATGATGGCAAAGAAATCGCAAAAGTAAATGCTCAGCCGGGTCAGAGGGTTACCTATAAACACGATAATCTTCCCGGACTGCCGGGACAGACAGGATCAGGTGCAGCTTCAGGAGGCAGTGCAGCTTCCCAAAGCGGTTCGGGATCTGTTTTAGAGACCTCTGACTGCAGTTTGGAAGATTTCACCTCAACCAGTTTAATCTCCATGGCTCAGAACCCGAATGTGTTAGAAAAGGTTTCTAACCAGCTGGGTATTCAGGTAAATGATGCAAAAGAACTGGCGTCCTTGCTTAGCCAGTCCCGGTCTGTCGGGGACGGAAGTCAGGATGCGCCCCTTCCCCTTTTCGGAGACCAGGCTCAGATAATGCAGGATGCAGCCAAAGCCACCAAGGGAACCACAGGCAAGGAGATGCAGGCAGAGCTTGCCATATTAAGGGGAACCCGTAATGTCATGGATGCGGCGAAGGCACAAGGCTTAAGCGGTACGGACATGGCTAATGTGGCAAAGAACGCCAATGAGCAGATGAACGGCCTTGCGAAGGCTGCTATAAATGTCGGAGCTCAGGGCGATGGTCTTGCTGAGATTGCAAAGGCTACCTCAGGCCATCTGGAAGATGTAACAAAAACCGGAATACAGGCAGGATTGGCACCTGAAGATATAAACAGACTTACCGGGGCTTCCGGCGAAAGTCTGAATAGGGTTGTAAGCGCTATGAGTAGGGTTACTAACGGGACAACTGTCCCCTCCGGCTCATATGAGTCAGTGCATGCGGAAATAAGCAGACAGCGTGCCCAGATTGAAGCCCTGAGACAGGGAGTTTCGGTAGATGCCGGAAGAAGAAGTGCCCTTACGGAGCAGGCATATGAAAATATGAGGAATACGCCAACCCCCGCGCCGACTCCGGCCCCGACACCGACCCCAACCCCGGCCCCAA
>Ga0256407_10004096_pt1 | contig 24783 bp, 16 predicted proteins | sample RumenRJG_04DNA_FD_193489 | JGI IMG/M metagenome (GOLD analysis project Ga0256407, IMG submission 193489) | Bovine rumen microbial communities from Lethbridge, Alberta, Canada - RJG_04 | ecosystem: Host-associated > Mammals > Digestive system > Stomach > Rumen | place: Canada: Alberta... | reverse complement strand
ATCCATGAATTTTTAATAAATTATTCTATTTAAATTCATTAATATTATATTTTACATAATTTAAAATAAAAAACCCAATTTTTTATTAAATATATTTTTTCAATTATAACTTATTTTAAAAAAAAAATAATAAAATGGCATTTGTAATTCGTTCTGAACGTTTTACAACAAACACAGAAGATGAAAATTTAGGGCCAGGAACCTATGAATTAACAAAAGACAATTCAATAAAAGTAATAAACACAGATCCAATAATTCCATTTTCATCATTATCTCCAAGAAACAATGAATACATAAATAAAGATACATTATCAAACCCTCCTCCAGGTTATTATGAAAAAGACGAAAGAGAAGATCCTTTAATTGAAAAAACAAATAAAGTAAAAAAAGATCTTTCAACTGAATTAAAAAAATTTTTATTATATGATAAATTAAATTTAAATAGTTTAAATAAAAATAAAATTTCAGGTAGTAATCCAGGACCAGGAACTTATGATTTACCTAATTCATTTGGTAAAATTCCTAAATATTTAATTAAGAATAATAAAAGTTTTGATAATAATAATATTAGATCTAATTCTGCAAATGAAAATGATAGAAGAGTATTATCAATTCCTCATGTTGGTATGGATTATGGTTATGAAATTTGTAATGATGGTGAAGTTATACAATCTAAAAATCCTAATAATTTATTTCCTAAAAATATTAATAAAAGTACTAATAAAATTAAATATAAAGGAAATATTTTCTCTTCTTCTAAGAAATTTTCTTCTAAAATTATTTATGATAATACAATTTCTGATGATGATGATTTTAAAAAAAATTCAATTGAGAATTCAATATTAATTAATAAAAATAGTATAAGCAATAGTAAAATAATAAATCCTAATAGTAAAGTTTATAAAAGAGAAAGAAATAGAAATAATTTATATACTGAAGAATATTTAAAAAATAATAATTTAACTTTATCTGAAAAAATTGATATTATATTAAAATCTTCTGAATTTCAAAGTTCACCTGGTCCAGGTTATTATACTTCAAATGAACCAAATAAAGGAAATTATATTAAACAAAGATTTGTTCAAAATTTTGGTACTTTAGAAAAAAGATTTCAAGAACCAAAATCATATAAAAAAGAAGATAATTACTTATATGAAAATAATTCAAATGAAATAGAAAATATAGAAGAAAATAAAGAAAAATATTTTAATAGAAGACAAATTGATAAATTAGGAATTGCAAGAGATAAAAAACATAAAAGACAATTTGAGAAAAATAAAAAAAATAAAATATTAGAACAAGTTGGTCCAGGTTCATATAATTTAGAAAAAAATTACTTACAAAAAAGTTGGAATAATAAATATAATCAATTTGGTTCTTTAGCAAATAGATTTGAATCTAAACTACAAGATACAAATCCAGGACCAGGACAATATGAAATACAAAATCCAATTCATTTAGAAAAAAAAAATCTTTTATATAAAAAACCAATGAGTAATTTTCATAAAAATTCAATTATAAAATCAAATCAAAATCAAAATGATAATTCAATCTTTGATAATAAAAAACAAGAAAAGAAAAAAAGAATATTAATTGATTCTGTTGAATATTTATTTAATGATAAAAAAGATAATTTAATTAGACCAGTTAATATTTTAGAAAAAGAAAGAGAAAAAATAATAAAAAGAAGATTATATAATATGAAATTACAAGATAAAGAAAATGAATCAAATATTGGTCCTGGAAGTTATAATATTGGAAGTGATTTTAATCAAAAAAATGGTTTTATTTTTCCTAAATCTAAGAGATTAGATTCTCAAAATAATAATAATGAACCTGAAAATAATGTTGGACCTGGTTATTATTATAATGATAGATATGGTGATTGGGTTAAACCAAGTCATAATATTTTATTTGTTTAAAAAATTAAAAAATATATTTTTTAAATATATTTATAATGTATATTTTTAATTAATATTTTTTTATAAAAAGTATTTAATGATATAATTTTATTGTTTTTTATATTAATTTTTACTCCATATTCTTATTTTTCTATCTCTTAATCCAAAAATTAAATCATTTTTATTATTTTCTACAATACTTGCAACGCCCCAAAAATTATCTTTATTTTTTATACCTTCTAATAATATTAATTTATTATTTTTATTATCATAATATAAATGTTCAACACCATCACTTTCTCCAATTAAAAATGTCCCATCTTTTAAAGTATAAAATGTACTAATCCAATTTTCTCCTTTAAAAGAAGAGAAATTTTCATAATTTTCTAAATTAAATAAATAAATATTTTCTCCTCCAGTTATTGCAAGAATATCTTTTGTAATTAAATAAATTTGACCTGGATAATATTCAAATTTAAATTGTTTAATACAATTAAATTCATTGTTATTTAAATTAAATATATATACTATTTTACTTGGATAACAATTTCCAATTAATATTTTTCTATTTTTATTTTCTATTAAATCATTTATTGAATATTTATCATCTTCACATTTTATCCTTAGATTTAAAAAATATTTATCATTTAATTCTTTTTTTTCCCATAAAAAAATTTCTCCATTATTACAACTTGAATAAAGAGTATTATTAAAAATTTCACTTTCTAAAACTTTAAAAACTTGTGTTTTATGGCCTAATAATTTTTGGAATATTTCATATTTATTTTCAGGAAGTAAATTATAAATTATAATTAATTTATCATCACCACAAGAAATCAATTTATTATTTTTTAATTGAGAAATATAATTAATAATAAAATTATGTTCTTTTATAATAAGTAATACATTATAATTATCTTTATCAAATATTTTTATAGTACCATCAAATGATGATGAACAAAGTCTTAAATCATTTAATATTATAACTTTTGAAACATGATTTTCATGTTCAGAAATTGTTTTTATTAATTTATATTCTTTTAAATTAAGATTTGAAATCATATTTTTATATAATAAAAAAAATTTAATATATTTTTAAATATTTTATAATTATTTAAATTTATTGTTTTTAACATATAATTTATATATAACTAAAATTCCATATTTATACTTAAAAAGGAAAAAAATATTACTTACTTAATCAAGAAATTTAACTTCTGCATTAGTTAATCTCAATAATTTTAAATCTTCAAAACCAATATCATTTTTTAATCTAATTTTATTATAAGCATCATATAATTCATCGATTGGTTTCTTTCCTATTTTCATATATAAACTTTGTCTACTTTCAAATTCGTTGTAAATATTGGTTTTTGAAGGAGAAATTTGAAGAGGAGGTCTTGATAAAAATTCAAATAATTTAACTTGGTCATCATCTAATAATGTATAAACTAATAAATCAACTTCTTGCATTTTTTGAATATAATTATATACATCAAAGAAATAATGAATTTTTTCTTCTGCTTTAACAAAAAATTCTCTTCTTCTTTCTAATTTTTTAGAAGACCAGAAAAATAATTTACTCCATAAAACAGAAAAAATTCCTAAATCTGCATAATTTTCTTCATTATTTTTTTTTATTATTGTCTCAGATTTAATTGGAGTAATATAAAAAATTTTATTTGTTTCTAAATTATTATGAAAAGATTGTTGATTTACCGCATTAATACTTTCAATAAAACTTCTACTAGTATTTATTTTTTTACTATAATTATTTGATGTATCATGTATTTTATTTATATTTAATAATTCAATTCCTTCTTTTTTATCTTCTTTAAATTGAATTTTATCATCTCTTGTTAAATCTAATGTTTTTTTTTTTTTATGACTAAGTAAACTTAAATTACTTTTTTTTGTCTCTAATTCTTTAACAGTATTAATTTTATTTTTCTTTCTCATACCAATCATTTCACTTTTTGTAGTATAAACTCCACCAATAGTATTTTTTTTAATAAGCATTTTATCTTTATTAATAATTTCCATAACTCTAGAATTATAATTATAATCACTTTTAAAAAGATGAAGTAAATATTTAACATCATAATTTTTACATCCTTGAAATTTTAACATTTTCTGAATTAATTTATTATCAATTGCTTGTCTTTCTAAAATATTAACACATAATAATAAAAGTGCCAAAACTTCTTCTAAAATACCAGAAACATCAGCAACAAAAGAAGGTAATTTTTGATATGATCTTGATAAAGCAAACATAATAGGAGAAGCTTTTAATATATATTTACCAATCATTGATTGACCTAATTCATTTGGTTCTGTAATTGAATGAAATGAATCAACATGATTATCAATAGTAGCTCCATATAATTTAGATACATGATTAAATAATATATTTTCATCATTTGAAAATTCCATTGGTGATTTTATTATTTCAACATCTTTTTCATAATTAATATCAATTGCTTTAAAAAGATAATTTAAAAAATTTGGAAGAGGACTTTTTCTATCTTCATAATCAATAGCATTATCTAAGAAATAATAACTCATTTCTAAAGGATGACTTTCTACATATTTTTCAAGTTCTTGAAAATTATTTAATGCATAATTAGTTAACCAAATTTCTAAATTATAATATTTATAATATGGATCCATCATAGTACCTTCAATAGTATAATTTACATTATCTAAAATAGGACAATACATTTTTGAAAGACCTCTTAATTGAAAAGTTCTATTTACTTGATTTCTAAAATCATTTTCATTACATAATTTAATTTTAACTGGTTTTTCTATATAAATTTCACTATTTATAATTTGAATTTCTCTAATTGAATAATTAAAATATTTTGTAGTGTTTAATACTGCAGAAGAGTCATCAGAAGTATATTGAATTCCAAATGCAAATCTATATCCTATTTGACTCAAATTTAAAAATGGTTGTTCGTTAATTGTTTTTTTTGAAAAAATAAAATCAACATTTTGTCTTGTTAAAAAATAATATGACATATATGATATATATAATGATGCTATTATAAAAAAAAATATTGTTGAAATTCCACCCATTAATGACTTATATTCTAAATCATCATTTATACGAAATGTTATTAATGTACCAAAACAATCACATCCTTTTATTATTTGTTTTGTATATTTACAGCATGAACCCATTTTTTTAGTTATTTTATTTATTGAATATATATAATGATAATGTTAATTTTTTTTCAATTTCTAATAGAATTATTATTTAAATATTAGAATATTTGTTTTTATTAAATTAATTATGGTGATTTTTTTATTTATTTGAGAAATAATAATATTTTTTTATAATTATGAAAATATAATATATAAATAATTAATAATTTTTTATCTATGATAATTATTTTTTAATTTATTGTTTTATTTATAAAAAACATTAAATTTGGATGAAAAATATTTAAATTTTTATTAATTATATATGAAATATTTTTATCTCTTTTTTAGTCTAATTTTTTAGTTAAATTTTAATTAAAATAACTATTTCAAAATTTAAATTTGGGTTAATATTTGCAATTTTTTTTATTTTTGTTATATATTTATATCTTAAGTACTACTATAATAATAATATTCATTTTTTTTTCATCACAATTCTTTTTTTCAAAAAAAAAATTAAATTTTAGTGAAAGAAAAATTTTTAACTATATATTTAAATTGATATTAATATATTTTCATAATTTCCTTACACTTAAGAAAGAATGAATAAAACTATATTCATAAAAATAAATAATAATACTAGAATGAAAATTATATCAAAAAAAGAAAGAAAAGTGAAAAGTTTATCTTCTACTTTACAATCAAAAAAAATAGAAGCAAATTATAATGAATTATTTAAAAAAATAGTTTCAATTTTTGATAAATTATTAACTCCCAATAATAATAATAATAAAATTTCTTTTAAAACAAATCAAAAAGAAATATTAAAAACTAAACAAAATATTTTATTAAATAAAAAAAGAAAAAGCTCAAATCCTAAAAAAAATAAAAAAAAATTTAATAAAATTAATCAATCAAAAAATAAAATTGATAATCAAAATATCCAAATATTTAAGGTATATTACAAATGTAAAGTTTATTGTATGAAATTTATTTTACAATGGTTAAATAAAACATTAAAACAAATAAAATGTAAAGAAACTTTTAAAAAATTAGAAGGAAAAATAATATCAAATTGTCAAACAAAATTTAATTTAAATTTCATTAATCTTGAATTAAAAAATATTTTTAATGAATATAAAATATCAACTCTCTATAGAAAAAAAAAAGATTCATCTTTTGAGCCATTTTATAATAAACAATTAATAGAAAAAATATATTCAGAACCAATAAAATTTGAAAAGGTTATTAAAATTTTAAATTTAACTTTCAAAAATGTTTTTAATAATTATTGGAAAATGAAAAGTACTTCTTTTAAATTACAATATAAAATGAGAAATAAATATTTATTAAACTCCTTTTTATTAACTTTAAAAAAGAAAAATAAACAATTATTTGATGCAGTTAGGAAATTTGTTCATATTGATATTGAATTATTTTTAAAACAAAGAATAATTAAAAAATAATATTGTAGATTCTATAAAAAATATGAAATTTGTTCTTATTCTATATTTATTTATCTATTACTATTAATCTTATATTATATAGGTAAAAAAAATTAAATATTTTTTATTTTTTTTAAGTAATTATATTCAATAATTATTAAATATTTTTATAATTATTATTTATATTATCTCTTGATTTTGTTCTTTTCTTTTTCTTTTTTTTTCTCTTACTTCTTCATCACTTAATGGTAAATAATATATATGAGGTTTAGTTTGAGTTTTTTTAAATATATGGTCAATATCATTATTTTTTAATCTTTTTTTTTTTTTTTTTTCATTATTCATTAATATAAAAAAAATATTTTTTTACAATATAATATTCTATTATTTATTTTTTATAAGATATAATAAAATATAAAAAATGAAATTGAACATTAATTTATGTTTTTTATTCAATTTTATTTTTAAAAATGTTTTATTAGTATCTCCATATTCTTCATTAGCAAATATTCAGATAAATAATTTTAAAAATACTAATATTAATTTAAAAAATGATGAAAATATAAGTGATTTTAAAATTGAAGCTATTATAAATAATGAAAAAATTTCACTAATTCCATTAATGAATTGTTCAATCATAATTTTATACAATTATAATAATAATACTGGAAATAATATTTATGTGTCTGGTGAAACATTATTAAATAATAAAAATATTAATTATAGTTTTTATAATTCAAAATTTCAAATTTTTCAAAATAATTCAATAGATTTAACATATGGTTATGCTTCAAATACAAATATTTCACTTTTTTATAATAATTTTAATGGGATTTTAGGTTTAGGACATGATAGCAATTTAAGTGATTATGTGAATAATACAGATAAAGTAAAAGATACATTTTCACAATTAAATATCAATTATATTATCTTTGAACCATATTATAATATAACCAATGGTAAGATAATTAAAAAAGAAAAACAAAATATTGTTTTTGAAGAAAAGGTAAAATTTACTCATGGATTTGATATTGATTCAGATTATAAAGGATGGGGAATAAAATTAGTTGCTATATTTTTTGATGATAAAAAAAATATATCAAGAGATGGAACAAGAGTTCAATTAGATGATAAAAAAACATTAATATTTGAAGAGGGTTATCAATCTATGATGATTATGGACAATTCAACTAAGCATGATATATTAAAAGTATATAATTACTTAAATTGTAATACTTCTCAAGAAGGAAATTATAGTTATATTAATTGTGAAAAACAATTTGATATGATTTTACAAATTGAAGATTATGGATATGTAATTCCTAAATCATTAATTTGGAATAATAATCAATTAAATATTAAATTTACACAAGAAGATTCAAAATATTTTTATATTTATCCAAATATGCATGGATTATTTTATAGAAAATATTCAAAAGAAAAAAAAAATAATAATCAAATTTTTTTAGAACCTATCAATGAAAATGATATTGTTGATTTATCAGGACTTATAAAAATAATTATAATTATTATTATATTGTTAGTTGTTATAATAATTACAATATTTGTTATGAGAATGATGAAAAAAGATACAAATGAATCAGTTGATTATAATAATATGCAACAAATTTAAAAAAATATTAATTATTAATTTATAAAAATTGATTTAAAAAAAAATTAAAAAATGGTTATTTCATTTCCCATACATTAATGAAACAATCTAAAGAATAAGAAAAAAAATATTTGTCATTTAAAAAACAAAATCCATAAATTCCTCTATTATGAGCATTTTTTAATACATTTATTAATTCATAATTTTCACTATTATAAACTTTAATATCCATACTATTATATCCTCCAACAATAAATATATTTTTATTTTTAATAACCAAAACCCCCCAACAATGAGTTTTATTATCAATTTCTTTAATAATTTTTTTAAGAGACATACTTAAAATTTTAATAATACAATCTTTTCTTCCTCCAACAATAATTCTATCATTATCAAGTCTTTCAATACTATTATTAGTTCTACAATTTGCATTCTTAATAAAAAAATTAATATTAAAATGAATATTATTATAAAAAAAAATTCCTAAAAATGGACCAGCAATAAGTAATAAGTTTTTATCTGGAATATCCATAATTGAAAAAACCCAACCTGGTAATTGAATAATATTTACACATTGATATTTATTAGTTTTATTCTTTTTTTCCCATATTTTAACAGTTTCATCTTCAGATGAAGAAATTAAATTTTGTTTATTTTTAATAAAAATTACTTTTGAGATTCCAGATTGATGAGCATTAATAATATTATCTTTTAAAGTAAAAATATTATTTTTTTTATTCCAAAATTTAATACTTCTATCATCTGAACATGTTATAAAATTATTTTCGTTTTCTATTTCTACATATGTTAAATATTCATCATGTGCATTTTCTATATTTTGAATAAGATTAAAATTATTATCCCATATTTTAATTGATAAATCATTTGAAATTGATATTATATTTCCAGAAGGAAATATTGAAACTTTTGGAATTCCTTTTTTATGAGCTTCAATTTTTTTAATTTTTAATATTTTATCCATTAATTTAATATTTAAAGAGTTTTATATTTATTTTTTATTCTTAATAAAATAATATTACTCTATTTTTAAATTTTTTTTTTTTTTTCATATTTATTCATCATTTATGGTTCTTCTGGGTATTTTTCTATCAAAATAGTTGAAAAAATCTTCAATAAATTTAGAATAAAATTCTTTATCTTTTTCTTTTTTAAAAATTGTATTTTTAAATAAATGTTTACTCACATAATAGTCTTCATTAAATGCATCACTTTCCATTAGGTAATAGTAATTAAAGCAATCCTTATATGTTTTACTACAGAAAGTTTTTACAATATCAGATTTCTCTTTTAATTTATCTATTAATTGAATATTAGTATTTTCTTTATTATTTGTAAATTTAGAAGAAATTTTTGATTTCAAAATTTCTTCTATTGTTTTATTAAATAAAGTAATATTGTAAATTTTATCTCCTTTTTTAAGTCCTTTTCCACACAATTTTTTTAATTTCATTCCCATGTTATATTCTTCTGAATAATATTCTATAAATTCAACAATAAATTTTTGAAACATAACTTTAATATGATAAGCTGCATTATCCCCAGAATATTTAGTATGTTTACTCATTTTTTCTGATTCTTTATTTGAATATCTTTTTCTTCCCATATTTTTTATATTTTTAATTTTATTTTTTGTTCTTCTTATATTTATATCACTATTATTATTTACCTGATTATTAATAAAAATTTGTTTTTCATTATTTTCATTCTCATTTATAAAAATGTCTTTTATTGTATTATTTTGATTTGAATTGGTGTTTTCTTCCTTGCTTGTATATTGAGTATTTATCTTATTTTCATTCATCAATTCAAAATTTATATTAAAAAAATTAATGCTTTCAATGCTTTCATTTTCGTATAAAACACTATGATCGAATTCAAGATTATCATCTTCTTTTTGGTAATCATTCAAATTCATTAAATTTAATAGATTAAAAATTCATATTTATTATAAGATTTTTTTAACTTTTTTTTAAAATATTTATATTAATTAATTTTAATTTAAATTAAATTTAAATCCTTTAATTAATTTTAAAAAAAATTAAAATTCAAATTAATATAATTTTTATTGTAAAATAAAAAAATTATTATATAAAAAAAAATTATAAAATTATAAATATAAAAAAATGGGTTCAAATTTAGGTCTTGAATTAAAAACATCAAAGCATTTAGAATTCAAAATAAATAAATCAGATATAAATCCACCAGATGAAATAAGAGGATCAGTAGTATTAGATATAGACAAAGATATTCAATTTAAAGATATAATAATAGTATTAAATCGTGTTGAAGCATATAAAAATCCAGATTTTTCAAAAATAAAAACAACAGAATTAAAAAGAATTTATTTAAATGTTGCAAAAAGTGTAAATCAAAAAACAGAAAATATTTTTTTAAAGCCTGCTAAATATACTTTTAATTATACTTTTTTAATCCCTGAAAAAATTGAACCTAATTTTGATTTTCATTCTAATAATACTAGAATAATTGGAAGAAATATTATAAGAGCTCAAGTTCTTTATGGGGAATATCAAGATGAAGAAGAAATTATTTCTGAAAAAAATTTATTTGTTACTTCTAAATTAAAAATACAAGATCACAAAGAATTATTTTGTACTTCTGAAAAATTAAGTTCCACTTTTTTTGATCAAGGTATTTGTAAATGTTTTGGTTTTTTATGTAAACTTAATTATAAAATTAATGATATTATACCAATTACTATTAAAATTGATAATTCAAAAGGAAAATTAATTGCTAAATCTTTAATTATCAAAGTAATGAGAAAAATTATATATAAAGATGAAAATGATTCAAATAAAATTATTGGTAGTCAAGAATTTGTTTATAATACTATTAAAAAACCTATTAATGTAAATGCTGGAAAAATTGGAGTATTTAAATTTGGAATTCCAATTAAAGATAATAGTAAATTATTTAATTTTTTTAAAGGATTTCCAGAAATTTATGATAAAGATATAGATTGGAATACAGTTTTACCTACTTTTACAGGAATAATTTTTGATGCAATTTATCAATTTAAAATTGAGGTTCATTTTAATTCTGGAGTTTCAAAACTACCAATATTATATATTCCTTTTATTTTAACTCATCAAGCATCTAGTTTATCAAAATTTGAAGAACCTTTTGATGATGTTGAAAATGTAAATAATAATGATAATAATGATAATAATAAGAAGAAAAAAAATAATAATAAAAGAAATGATAATAATTTATATCAAGATGATATATTAAATAATTATCCAGAAATTTAATTTTAATATTATAAAAATAAACAATATATTTATATTTTTTTATTTATTTTATAGTTAATAATTAATTACTATCATAAATATGATATAATATTAAATATTTATTTTTTTAATTAAATCTTTTTTTACATTGATTTTCTATTCAAATTTTTTTTTATTTCTCATTCTTGGTCTAATGTTTTCATAATATTTCAAAATTCCAAAATCTGCTAAACTTTTCATAGTTGTTTGTTGTTCTTTAGTTAATTCAATTGTTTGAAATAAATAGTAACTAGTCACTCCAAATGTTTTATTTAATTGCTCTGGACTGAATTGCATAAAAATTTTTTCAACGAAATCAACAAATTTAATATTTAATATATCTTTAATCTCAGATTCATATTGATTAATTGTTATTTCATTATCTGGAATTTTATTATTTTTATGTCTTTTTGACTTTTCCATTAATAAAATCTCTTTAATTGTTTTTTGAAAAAATTTTAAATTAATATTTCTTTTTCCTTCTTTTAAGATAGTACCAACAATTTTATTTAGTTTTACTTTTTTTGGGCTAATTTTATTAATTTTTTTTAAAATAATATCATAAATACATTTCATTGTTTGAACTTTTAATTTATAAATTACATTATCTTTTGCAGAATTTGAATGAAGAACATTAGTTCTATCTTCACTTTTTCTTTTTCTTCCTTGTTTTTTTTTTAAATATTCTGTATCATTTTTATTTATTTGTTCTTTAAAATTATTTTCTTCTAAATCAAAATAATTATTCATATGATTTGGGATAATAAAATTTTTTTCATCAATTTCAAGATTATTATTTTGAGTTTTTTCATTTAAAATATTATAAGAGTTATTTTCTTCAATTGGAGTTAAAGTCAAATTATCATCAATAATTTCATTTAAGTAATTATTTGGATGAATAATTGGATAATTATTATTATCAGTAATATCATTTGTTGAATAATTATTTTCATTAAAGTAATTATTTTCATCTTCTTTTAACAAATTATGTTCATAACAATTATTTTGAATTCTTAAATCGGAATCATCATTAATCATTTCTTTTTTTTTTATTTTTTTTTTATGTTTTTTTATATAGGTTTTTTAGATTTTTTTTCGTTCATTAACTATTTTTTTATATTACTTTTTTTTTTATTGATACAAATCCAAATCATAATATTTTTAAATAATTTTTTCATATTTTAATAATATTTTATTTTATATATCATAAAACAAATTTTAATACACTTTTAAGTTCTTAAATAATATGTTTAGACATAATTTTTTTCAAGATTTTTTTCAGATACATTTGCATTTTACAAAAAGAGTTTATTTAAATAATTTATTTAAAAGAGATAAAAAAATAGCAAATTATTTAATTATAAATAATTAAATAATAATATTTAATTTTTATTAATTTAATCAAAAAAATAATTAATAATTATATTTCAATTAAATTTTGGATGACATAAATATGCCCTTAATTGAACTTTTTTATCATAATTTAATGTAGAAATAATCATTTCACATTTTTTAATTAAATCATCTAAATATCTTCCCATAATATCTTTTTCAGAGTTTAAATCATTATATAAAATTTCATATATATTCGAATAAAAAGCCATATTTAAAATTTCTTGTATTTTTTCAATAATATTTTCTCTATTTGAAAATGATTCAAGTTCATTTAAATTTTTTATTTGTTCCATATTTTTATTTAAAAGATAATAATTTTGTTCTAATAAACTTTTAAAAACTGTAATTTTACTTTCGAGAAGATTTTCCATACTTTCTATAAAATTTATACTACTTGAAATTGATTGTTCAGATTGAAGAATTAATTTTTGTTGTTTATAAAAATTATTCATTTGTTCAAAATTATTTTGAACAATTGAAATTTCATTTTGAAATAATGAATTAATATTTTTTTTTTCTTTTTCAAGATTTTTATTATATTCATTCATTAAAGAATTTTTAAAATTATTTATTTTATTTTCATTTTGAATATTTAACATTTTTTTTTTACTTTCTAATAAAATTTCATTTGTATTTTGATTTATATTATTTTCATTTTTATTAATATTATCAGAAGAATGTAAATTATTTTCATATTCAAATTTTTTTTTTTCATATTTATCAATTAATTCATTTTTTTTCTTTTCTAATTCATCTGATAAATTATTTTGATAATCATTAATTTCTCTTTGAGACTCTAATTCTAGTTTACTTATTTGACTTTGAATATCATTATTATTATCATTGTTATTATAACTTTTATTTCTTTGAATTGATTCTAATTCATTTTTTAATTTATCTACTTCTTCATTTAAGTTGTCTATTTTTTTTTTATTTTCAGATTTTTCATTATTATTTTTTAAATTATATTCTTTTTCTAATTCTTTTTTAATTCTTTCTTTTTCATCTTTTAATTTTTCTTTATAAATTTTTTCTGCATCAGATTGTTTTTTTTCACTTTGTAATTCTAATTTATCTTTTTCAATTTTTAATTCTTTTTCTAATTTTTTTTCATATTTATTTTTTAATTTTTCTTCTTCTTCATCTTTATTAAATTGATATTTTAATTCTAATTTCCTTTTTTTTTCTCTTATTTTTCTTTCAACTTCATCTTTAAAATTCTCAAAATCATCTTTACTTGTAATTTTTTCATTTGTATCTAAAGAATCTAAAGAAATATTTAATTGACTATTATTATTTTCTGATTCACTCTCGTTCTCAATATCACCAATATTATTTTTTTTTATTCCTCCTTTTTTTTCTATTAATCCTCTTATTGCCATTTTTTTTTATTAAAATTTATTAATAGTAATAATAATTTATATATATATAAATTAAATTATAATGTTATATTTTTATTTTGATATATAATAGCATATATTTCTTCATTTTTAATTTCTTCTTCTATATTTTTAATTGGATAACATTCTGTGTCACAAAATAAAAACCATTTTTTTAAAATTGGATTTTTACAATAGATACTATATTTATTTGATTTTTTTTCTTCTTTATATATTATAATACCAAATAATTCATATAACTTTTCTTTTGAATTTTCATTTACACAAAATTCTCTTAAATTTAAATTATCAAAAGGAAAAGTAATTTTAATATTATTATATTTTTCATTTGTTTTTCTTTGAAAATAAAAAATTAATACTTCAGGTAATGTATATAATAATGTTCTTTTTAATGCAGTTTTTGGTTGATTACATTTTTCACAAAACCAAATATTTTCTTTATCATATTTTTCATATTGTGTATAAAATTTAAGTAAATCTGTTAATTCTAATTTATCATTATTTATTGATTTTTGAATAGAATTACTCATATTATTTTCTGGATATGGATTTATTTCTTTTATATTTTCAATTTTCATTGAATTTCTTAAAGCTAATATATTTTCTATATTTTTTGACCATATAATTATTATTCTATATCTTCTTAATATATAATTATTTGAATTACTATTCTTTATAAGACTTGAAATCATATCTGCATAACTTGTTAATGTATTCATTGAAAAAGGAATTGCAATATAAAATCCTTTATCTTCTTCTAAAGGATTATCTAAATTTTTTTCAGTTTCAATTTTAAAAAATAGAATAAAAGGAATATTAGTTTTATTTTCTAAAAATTTATTTAAATCTTTAATTTTTTGTGTATATAATTTTTTATTATTTAAATATTCAAAATTATCAAATCCCTTTTTAATATTATATAAACGACATATTCTTATATAAGTTGATTTCATACTATCATTTCTATTAATTGACATTATTTTAGGTAATTGAATAACTGTAAGACAATTATTTTTATTAATTATTGAAATTAATTTTACATAATTTAAACTTTCAACATTTGAAATTAAAGATATATAAGTTTTTGTACTTACTTCACCATATAAAAATAAATTATTATTTGTATCAATCAATGGTTTTAAAAAATAATCTAATAAATTATTTTTATCTTTCATTTCTTCTCTTAATTCTAAAGAAGACTTATTATTTAATTGAATAAAATATATAACTAAATTTTCAGGTTTTTTAAATACTTGATATAAATATTCTTGTCCAGTACAAATAAATTTAAAATAATTTTTATCTTCTGATATAATTGCAGTAATTAAATCATTTATTTCAAGATTTATAATATATCCTATTCTCACAATAAGATTTAATATAACAACTTGAGCATATTCTCTTTTATGAATAGGATAAACAAAAATTTTTTTTTCTTTTGAATTATCAAAAGGGATAATTACACATTTACAAAAATAAAAATTATTTTTACCTGGAATTTTTGTTTTAGATTTTTCAGAATAATTTTCTTGAAATTTATTAATATCATTTTCTAAAGCTTTAATTGGACTTTCATTTAAAGGAAGAGTTATAATATTATATTGATCAAAAAAATAATAATTACTTTTACATTCATAACATTTTATTGTTGTTAATGAAATTGCATAGAAAAAATTAATCATTATTGAATCATTTAAACTTTTAAATATTCTATATTGTTCATCATATAAATCATTTAAACTTTGTGAATTATTTTCATAATTAATATAATTTATATTTACATTATAAGCATTTTCTATTAAATAAGCACTATTTAAATCTTCATGTATTGTATCAATTAAATAATTTAAAAATTCAATTGCATTTTGATTAAAATTATTATCTAAATAAAAACAATTATGATTTCCAATTTCATTTTTTAATTTTATTAAAATACTAACTTTTTCTTTTTCATTAATTTGATTTTGGTCAAAATAATAACATTCTTTATTATTATAATTACTTAATTTTAATTTTTGAGTCCAAATCATTTTAATTAATTCTGCAAAGGCTATTGTAACATTTCCATTTGAACTATTTGGATTATCATAATTAATATTATTTTTATATTTATCAGTTAAAAAATATTTAGTTAAAGGAAAAAAATTACTTAAAACTTGAAAACAACAATTCATAAAACTATTATTTCCTATATTTGATATTCCCATTGTACCAAATAAATTATTAATATTTATTTGTTTTACATTATATTTTTTTTTTTGATTAAAAGTTTCTTGATAATTAATTATAGAATTATATAAATTTGATGTTCTTATACCTTCTCTTTCTATTTCAATTTGGTCTTCTTTAGTTGCTGTTGTTGAAAATGGACAAATTTGAGTATTTTTAATTATTAGATAAAAATATTCTGGGTTTGAAAAAATCTCATATTCTTTATTTGAAATTTTGTTAAAATAATTTTCAATTTTTATTTTTACTTGTGATAAATCATTATTTTTTATTTCAATATATTTTTCTTTTGTATTTTTTTCTTTATCATCTATAATTACTATTTTAATGTAATCTTTAAAATCACTACATTTTAATTTATGAACACAATCAAAAAATGTTAATAAATCAGTCAATAATTTCCCTTTTATTTTTTGATATTTTGATATATCTAAAATCTTCTCTTTTTTACCTCCAAAAATTTCTACTTCTAAATATTTAATATCTAAATTAAATTCTTTTGGTAAATGATTAAATTTTTTTTTATTAATAGAATAAACTGAACTAGGAGAAAAAATTTTATTTTCAAAATCAGGTAAAGATTTTATTTTTTTTAATAATTGATTTGCATCAATTTCAATTTGTTTTTTATTAATTGCATCACAAAAATCATTATACCATTTTTTATCAATATAATAATAATCATTATTTTTATGATTATTATTTTTAATATTATAAATAATATCTTTAATAACCATATTATAAATAATTTTCCCATTACTACTTCCCATTTTTAAAATTAAATAATTATTTTTAAAATAAAAAAAAACTTTTAATTTTCTTTATTTTTATCATAATATATTTCCTTTTTACTATACAAAATAAATGGGAGCATGTTGTCAAAGTTCAGATGTAAAAGAAGATACATTAAAAAGAATGGAATCATTATCAAGAAGAAAAAGTTCAATTTTATTTGAAAAATTTTCAAAACAATCAGATTATAGAAAAAAATATGAATTTATAAGAATATTAGGAAATGGTGGTTTTGGAAAAGTACGTTTATATAAAGATAAAAAGTGTCCATCATTAAAATATGCAATTAAAACAATAAAAAAGGATTTTTTTAACAAACATTCAATTATAAGTATAATAAGAGAAGTAGAAATAATTAGAAAATTAGATCATCCAAATATAGTAAATTACTTTGAAACATATGAAGATGAGCATTATTTAAGAATTGTAATGGAATATGTTCCAGGTGATAATTTATTAAAAATAATATCTCAAAAAACATATAAAGATTTTAATGAAAGTGATATTTGTCAAATTTTAACAGTTTTAGTAAAAACAGTTCAATTTTTACATAATAATAATATTATTCATAGAGATTTAAAACCAGAAAATATTTTATTTAGTATTACTGGTGATTATAAAAGTATGAAAGTTATTGATTTTGGTTTAAGTATTGAAAAACAAGATAATGATAATTGTAGAGTTGGTTCTCCTTATTATATGGCTCCTGAAATGATTAATGGAGAATTTTATTATGAAAGTGATATTTGGTCAATTGGTGTTATTTTATATTTAATGGTTACTGGACATTATGCTTTTTATTCTAAACATAAAAGAACTTTATTTGAAAAGATTAAAGAAGGGAAATATAATAATGAAAGATTAAATGAAGTTTCTTGTTCTGATGAATTAAAAGATTTAATAAGGAAATTATTAATTGTTAATCATAAGAAAAGATTAAGTATTCAAGGAATTTTAGAACATCCTTTTTTTAAATTAAAAACAAATATTATAAAAGAACATAAATTAGATTCTAAAATTATAGATTCTTTAAGAGAATTTAATAATAAAAATTTATTTCAAAAGGAAATTTTATTTATGATGGCTCGTATATCAAAAGAAAGTGAAATACATAAATTAAGAGAAGCTTTTGAAGTAATTGATAAAGATAAAACAGGTGAAATAAAATATAGTGAAATACCAATAATTTTTCAAAAAATTGGTATTAAACCAAATGAAGGTGAAATTGATGATATTTGGAATTCATTAGATTTTCATCAAGATGGGAAAATTAATTATACTGAATTTTTAGCTGCTACTATTTCTTCTATTAAATTTGAAAAAGAAGAAAAATTATGGTCAGTTTTTCAATATTTTGATGAAGATGATGATGGTTATATTTCTGGTGATTCTATTATTAATGCTTTGAAAACTAATAATGAATTAAATATTCAAGAAAAGGAATTGAATAATTTATTTAAAGGATTAACTAATTCTAAAATTGATTTTGAGGAATTTAAAAAAATATTTTTTGATGATAATTATATTGAGAAAAAAGATACTTATTAAAATTGAAAGATTTTAAAATATTATATTATTCTCTACCTTATGTATATATATCAAATATTTACTACATTTAAATATAACATTTATATAACTTTTAGAAATAAATGAAATTAGATTAGTTAATAAATTTTATTTTTTAATTTGGAATAAAAAACAATTAAATAAAATTTAAATTATTTATATAATATAATATTAATGAATAATAAATAATTAAAAATGGGATTAAGTAAAGAAGAATTATTAAAATCTCTTTTATTATCTATATTTGAGAATAATTTATCTTCATTAGAAAAAAATTCAAAAACTCATTTATCTTTAATAACAACATCAATTGATCTAACCAAATCTGTTGTTACAATATGTAAAAATATTGAATCTCAAATAAAGGAAAAAGATAATAAACAAGATTCAAAAAATAGGATTTCATTATCAAAAAATATAAAGAAAAGAAATTCTCCTAATAAAACACAAAATTCAATAAGAAATAGTATTCCAATTAGAAATAAAACTCCATTAAAAATAAGTAGAAATAATAATAAATCATCAAATAAAATTAATAAATCATTAAGAGATAGTAAATCAAATTTATATACTAAAAATCAATTAAAATCAATGAAAAAAAATAAATCTTTATCAAATTTAAGTGGTAATAATATAAAAAGTATTGATTTAAATAATAGTTCATTTCATCAAAATCTTCCTCAAAAACAAAATATTAATTCTAAATCAATGAGTAATTTATTAAAAAGTTCAGGTAAAAAAAAATTAATGAAAAAAGGTCATACATCAAGTTCTGTATCAAATCAAAGAAAAACTATAAATGAAATGAATAATAAAAAAATAAATAAACATTTGAATTTTTCAAATAATAAAAATATAAAACTTCAAAATAAAACTTATGATGAAGATGATTTAAAAAAAATATTATCTATTGAATCAACTATTCAAAATGATTTAGATATTCATAATGATCCTTTATTAGTTTTTGATTTTATACCAAAAGGGAATTTAATTAATGAAAATATATTAAATGATAATAAATTAATGTATTTACATAATATTAATTTTATTCCTTTTGCTGAAAAACACTTGATTTTTATATTAAAATATTTAACCATAAATGATTATATGAATATTTTAATGGTTAATAAAATATGCAAAAAAATAGTAAATAAAGAAATTTTATCTAATTTAGAAATTGAAAAAAAAGAATTTGAAAATAAAATAAGTTCATTTGATCAAGAAGAAATAATAGAAAAAATTGATATGTCAAAATTAGTATTAACAAAAGCATCATTAAAGGCAATTAATTTATTAAATGAAACATTATTAAATAAATTATTTACTGAATCTCAAGTTCCTTCAGATGATATTTTATTAATATATCAAATTTATTTCCAATTAATAAATCATAATATAATAAAAAAAAATTTAAAAAAAGATATTTTTTGGAAAAAATGTTGTGAATATTTTTCAAATGAATCAAATGGAAAAACTGGAGATTTATTATTAAAAAATTCAGAAGAAAATATTGATTTATCAAGTGAAAATATTTATAAAATTATTCATATTATAAATGATAATTTACAAAAAATTACACCTGCTTATTTTTCTAAAATTGATGGTACAACAAGTTTATTTGCTTTTTTTATAAAAGATGTTTTAGATTTTTTAGGAATTTCATATGATAAAAAATTTCAAGGTAAAACTTATTGGACTTATAAAGGAATTATTGATGTTATAAATGATAAAATTGAGAAAATGAAGAAATATTTAGATAAATCTTAATTGTACTTTTTTATTACATCCTTTTTATTTTTTTTAATTATTCATTTTTTATTTTTATTAATTTATCATTGTTTTTAAATTTTTTTGATTATTATAAATAAAATGAAAGCTAAATTAGGAACTAATAATATTATAAATCATCATAATTTAAATTTAAGAAATTTCAATGATAATTATAAAATGTCTTCAAATGATAATAATATTTTTCAAAATCAAAAATATAAAATTAGTACTTTTGATAAATATAATAACAATATCTCAAATCAATATCAAAAATTAAATTATAGAACAAATAAATTTAATATTAATTCAAAATCTAAATCTAAATCACCAATAGTTAATAATAATTATATAAAAAAAAATTCCGTTAATAATTCTTATGATAGAGTAAATAGTAAAAATAGATTTAATAATAATATAAATTATAATAAATATTCCAATGATAAAAGAGAAAATGTTGGAAAAAATAATAGAACATCAGATAAAAATAAAAAGAAACATTATAATTTAAATCAAATAAATTCATATTTTGATAATTTAAATAATCAAAACATAAATAATATTAAAAAAAAAGCCATTTCAAAAAATGAAAAAAATAAAAATAACATAAATTTATCTGAAGAAAGAAAATTAGAATCATCAATTGTAAAAATATCAAAAAATCAATATTCTAAAATGAATCATAATTTAAAAAGTAATAATTATAATTTTAAAAAAAATAAAAATAATAAGAGTACTGATATATCTTCATCTTATTTTCATTATAATAAAACTCCGAGTCCAATTAGAAAATCAAATAATAACTTATCAAATTATTCATCAAATAATAAGAATAATACTAGTTATTTAAATAATAGTTCAGTATCAAATAACTCAGTTAATGATAATCATAATAAAAAATATTTAAAAAAAATTAATTCAATAAATAATATATATAATTCAAATAATTCATATTTAAAGCAAAATATACAAAATAAAAAAAAAAGTAATGATGTAAGTAATTTAGATGAAGAATTAAATATATTATATCAAAGATATTCAAATAATCATAATTATAAAAATAATAAAAATAAAATTAATAATCATAAATATAAATCAAATAATTATCATAATAATTATCCACAAGAAGTGAATAATATTCCAATTTATAAAAAAATTAATATTAAAAATAATAATAATAATAATAATAGAAATAATTTATTTGAAGAACAAAATGAAAAAATATTGAATCATAGTATATCAAATTCATCAAAGCATAATATAAAAAATTTAAAAAATAAAGATCATTCATCAAAAAATACAAATCATAATACATATACAAATTCTTTTGAAGACAATTCAAATTTTAATACAAGTAATATTTCAAGAACTGGAAAAAATATGGATACAATTGAAGAATTACATTTAGCTTTTGTAATGATGATTCAAAATACCAAAAAATTTATGAATATTCAAGAAAATACAAATAAAGAAAAATATATTTATGATAATAATCCTAATTCTACTATAATTAAAATTGAAGAAAAAATATTAAATTAATATATTAATTTTTTTTATAATATATAGTATTTATGAATAATAAATAATTTAAAAATAAATAGAAGGTTTTTTTTTTAAATATATTTAAATGATTAATAATGAAAATAAAAAGTCATATGCTTTTAAACCAAAGACTTCAAAAATAAAAACAAAAAATAATGATTCTGAAATTAATAAAGATATTATGAAAGAAAAAGGTGAAAATAATATAAAAAATATTCCATATAAAGAAAATAAAAAAGATAAAGAAAAACAAAAAAAAAAAGTTTTATCAAACGACCAAAAAAATAAAAAGCCAAATTCAAAAGTAAATAGTAGTAAAAAAGAAAATTCAAAAAAGACTTTTTATTTAAATATAAATGAAAATAAACCAGAATTAACAAATAATAAAAAAAACAGAAATAACAATAGTTTAAATAATAATAATTCAAGAAATAAAAATTCATCAAAAAAACAACCAGAAATAAAATTTCAACCAAGAAAAAAGAAAAATTTAAATTTAAATTCTTCAAATTCAAATTTAAAAAGGAAATTTTCAGTAGATGAAAATTTAACAAATTCTTCTACTCAATCATCAAAACAATTAAAAACTTTTCATATGAAAAAAGATTTTTATATTCCAACTGTAAGTGCTTGTTTAATAAATGATAATAAGAAAAATTTAGAAAATTCCTTTTCTTCTCATTCTTCTTCTTATTCTGGAAAAGGTTCTTTAAAATTTATTAAAAGAAGAAAAAGTAAATTAATGGAAAGAAGTAAAAGTGAAATTAATGAATCTTATGATAATAAATCAAGTATTAATGATGGTTTTAATTATGAAAAAATTTTAGATGATTTAAATTTAATTTCTAATCATTTAAATGAAGGAAAAACAATTAATTATTGTAATTTAAAAACAAAAAGAAAATTAAGTAATAAAGCTTTCTTTAAAGGTAATAATAAATAATAAATGATTAAAGTTAACAACATTTTTTTTTTTATAAATTTATATAAAAACTATATGAACAATATTATTATATTAATGAATTTTTAAATCTAAAAAATAAATAATAATCTTATTCAAATCAAAAAAAAATATATAAAACTTAATATTTCAGTTTATTAATTTTATAATTCATTTATATTTTCATATTTTCAATAATATTCTTAGTTTTATTTCTAGGAATTAAAATATTTTCACTTCCTTTAGTTTTTTCAGCACTTAAAAAATATTTTTTTTTCTTTTTATCATCATCATCTAATTTTTTAATAATAATAGGAGGTAAATATGATATTTTATCAGATAAAATTTTTTGAAAATTAATCCTACTTTTTCTATAATATTCTAAATTTTCAATAAATTTATTAATTCTATCAGCATGTTTTCTATATAACATAACTTGAGTATTATCTAATTGATAATCTAAAAGACTATTAACTTTTTTAGTATATTCTTCAGGAGGTAAATTTTTTAATTTTTGTATTTGTTCAAATAAATATTTCAAAGATTGAGTATTATTAATTGATTTAATAGAATCTGATGATTCACTTCTTGAAATTGGAGTTGGTAATTTATCCACATCTTCTTCTTCATAATAATTAATAGTTTTTAATTGTTTATGATTTAATTTTTTTTTTGGAATTTGTTTTTTTGTAATTTTATGTTTATTATTACTTCTTTTTGATGTATTTTCTAATGAATTGTCTGATTGTAATACCATATTATCAACTGAATTTACTGAACTTCTATCTTTTTTTTTTAATGTATATGAATTTTCTAATTTTCTTAATTCTGCTTTTAACCAATTTACAAATTCTTGAGGTAAAGGTTTTGATTCATTTGATTCTTCTTTTTTATTTTCAAAATAATTTTTACCTTTATATATTAGAAATTCATCTTTTCCAACTAAACTATAATTTTTATCTTCAAATTTTTTATCTTTATTTTCTTTTTTTTCTTCAAAAATAAAATTATTTCCTATTTTTATCCATTCTTTATATAATTCACTTTCTTTACTTATTTTATTATAAATATCTTCATCTGTTATTTTTTTATCTGAATTTGAATTTCTTAATTCATTATTTCTTACTTCTTCAATTAATTTTCTTAATTTATATGGATCAACTCTTCCTTTTTCTTTTTTAGGAATAGATAAATTTGCTTTTTGCATATTATTTAAATATGCTTCTATTTCTTTTTTATGTTGTTTAACTTTTTCATTATATTCTTCTATTTTTTTATTTTTTTCTTTATTTTCTTGATCATATTTTGTTCTTTGAAGAATTGTTTTTATTTCATTATCTTCATCATCTTCTGATTCAATAATATAATCCTTATTATTATTATTATTATTATTACTTATATTATTATTATTATTATTTGTATATCTTTTATTTGATTTTATTAAATTGTCATTTGAGTTATTATTTTCATCTTGAGTTTTATTTTTTGATTCTTCTGAATTAAAATCTTTATTTTCATTGTTTAATTCTCCCTCACTTATTTTTGCTTTATTTTTGCTATGTTTTTTTTTATGTTTTGTGTGTACTTTTTTTTCATTTTTTATATTTTCATTATTTTCATTTTCATTATTATTAATTTCATTATTTTTAATTATACTATTTCTTTTTTCATTATTTTGAATTAATTTTTTCATTTTATTTTTTTCTTCTTTATTAATTTTTTTTTTTTTTTTTTTTTTT